>ERZ825324.66-NODE-66-length-135417-cov-9.638710_pt1 | contig 135417 bp, 107 predicted proteins | sample MGYA00519859_ERZ825324 | MGnify/ENA primary metagenome ERZ825324 (study PRJEB31778, sample SAMEA3449198) | human gut metagenome | biome: human gut; feature: human-associated habitat; material: faeces | place: United Kingdom | collected 2010/2012 ...
GCCTATCGAATTCTTCAATAACTATCGTGTCCAATATCATTGACAAACTAACATTCACCTAAATTTCACATTAGTATCCCATTTTTCTTGTATATTTTCACGCAAAAAAACAGCGACATTTCTGTCGCTGCTTTAAATCATGTATTTGTCGCTTTATGTCCAAACTGTGTTCTCACTTTTTCATAAGCAAACTTCACAGCAGGCAGGAATATCATGAGCAAGATTAGATCCACAGGGAGCTGGATAAGATTTTTCGCTATTCTCGGTGTGCAGTATGTGAGAAAACCGCTCATTCCTTCTTTGGTGAGGTTTGTGATGCCAAAAGTCTTGTTTACATAAAGTGTATACAGGAAATAAGAATTAAGTCCTATATTACAGAAAAGTATAACACTCCCTCTTGCAATTGCGATCCTTATGTAGCTTTGAAGCTTTTTGTTGTTAAAATCGCACTTATACAACAGACAGCCATAGATGATACCTGAAATAATAACTACCATTGCAAGCTGTGGGCTGTAGGCTCTCGGAGATTTGTTCTGCACTATATATCCTAGAAAGTCCAGCACAAATGTAGACATTCCGCATACCACAGGTCCGTAAAGCATACCTATAGTACAGGTCGCAAGGAATGTGAAACCGATCCTCAAGTCAGGCGTTACCTCAATGGAAAATGATCTGATAGCAAACGCCAACGCTATCAGTATTCCTGCTGTTGTCAATGTTCTAAGATCTTTCAGTGACTTGAAAGAGTCATAGAACATTCTTCCGAAGCTCTTCATAAATTTACCTCCTTATTCTGCGAGCTTGTCGCTTTGTGCATAACGGAGCATAAAACAGCTCTGCACACTACCCATGCGGGATGTGCAGAGCCGCTATAAAAAAGCTTCAATTACACATTCAGCGGGATGCGAAAACCGAACCGCAAAGGTTCTACCTTTTTCGTTCCGACGGCAACTCCCCGTCCGACGGACACTTAACGCTCAGTTTTCTACTCTGTAATATGTCAAAGTCTTAATGACTCAGACTTCATGAAAAATTAGAATGCAGTTTCATTGAGGATCTTGTAAAGCTCGTCCTCGAAAGGCTTCTTCATTGAAAGAGCCTCCTGAATATCTACATCATATATCTTGCTGTCCTTCATACCAACAACTCTGTTGCCAATGCCCTGCTCGAGCAGTTCAACAGCGTGATAGCCCATTTCAGTTGCGACAACTCTATCTCTTACTGTAGGAGAGCCGCCTCTCTGAACATGACCGAGAATAGTAGCTCTTGACTCGATTCCGGTAAGATCCTGAAGAGTTCTTGTGATATACTCTGTCTTACCAACACCCTCAGCAACTACAATGATAAAATGTGTCTTGCCTGACTTCTTTGTCTGCTCCATCTTCTGAGCAATAGCATTGAGGTCATAAGGCTTCTCAGGTGTGATAACAGCCTCAGCGCCTACAGCAGCAGCAACGTTTATAGCAATGTAACCAGCGTTTCTGCCCATTACCTCAACTACTGAACATCTGTCATGTGACTGTGCTGTATCTCTGATCTTATCGATCATTTCCATAGCTGTGTTCATAGCTGTGTCATAACCGATAGTATATTCTGTGCATGAAATATCGTTGTCTATAGTACCAGGCAGACCGATGCATGGGATACCCTGTGCTGAAAGGTCAGCCGCACCTCTGAATGAACCGTCACCACCGATAACTACGATACCGTCAAGACCCATTTCAAGACACTTATCTCTGCCCTTCTTTACGCCCTCGATATCTCTGAATTCAGGACATCTTGCTGTGTAAAGACAAGTACCGCCTCTCTGGATTATGCCTGAAACAGTTCTTGCATTCATCTCAATAACTTCACCGTTAAGAAGGCCGTTATATCCTCTGAGGATACCTACGACTTCCATACCCTTTGCAAGACCAGCTCTGCATACTGCTCTGACAGCAGCGTTCATTCCCGGAGCATCTCCTCCGCTGGTAAGTACACCAATTTTCTTAGCCATGTAAAATACCTCCAAACCAGGAAACAATTTATCCTGTTACTTTCCTAATAATCTATAATGAGCATAGCACAAAGCCCCTGAATTGTCAAGGGCTTTGTTTATTTTTTAACATTTTATTAAACGTTTTCGTTATTCAGCAGGCACAACAGCCGGAACTGGTGTTGTTTCAGAAGAGCTGCCTGTGTTCGTATCAGGCTTAGGCTCTGTTGCCTTTGTTGTAGTGGTCGTAGTAGTCACAAGACCTGCGGAAACTGTAACTGTAAGCACATCACCATTTTTAACATTCACAGTGTTTCCAACATTAACGCTCGTCGCCATAACATATCCTGCAGAAACAGAGCTTGAGAAATCGGTAACGACCTTATACTTGATATTATAAGAATCAAGCAGCTCAAGGTAAGCCTTCTTTGACAGGCCAGAGAAATCAGGAACAGGAACATTTTCAGGGCCTGCACATACTTTAAGAACAAGCTCATTTTTCAAAGACGGATCAAAATCAGTACCCTCTGGTATGCTCTGCTCTTTAACAACGTCCTTATCGTCAACATCAGAATAATAATATTCAGCCTTGATAGTAAAATCCTCACCAAGTTGTTTTACAACAGTATTGTATTCCAGGCCCACAACGTTAGGCATTATAGCGCCATAGCCATATTCTGACTGACTTTCAGCATCAGTCACCTTAGGCGTAGCAACTGTGGTGCTGTAAACGAATACCTCGCTGTCAACTCCATCTGCATCATCAGAAGAAATGACCTTATCCTCAGACGAATCATTATTGCTGTCCGACGGACCTGAAAACAATTCATATAGCAGAAAAACTGAAAGCAAAAGCACTATCACAAGCACCGTCCAGCCTATTATCGTAGCCGTTTTATTCTTAGGCTTTTCTTCCTCAAGAGTCTGCTGTGGCATTTGCCTTGACTGCGTTCTTTGTCTTGGAACATGCTGTATAGGAATAGTCTGAGTTGAACCCTTAGGGTGTTCCATATGCGTTGTATGCTGCTCAAAAAGTGCAGTAACAAGCTCTGAAACTGTCTGTATTCTTTCTTCACCACGAACTCTCATTGCTCTTGAAAGAACTCGTGAGATATGCTGTGGTATTCTCGGATTGACTCTGCAAGCTTCGACCATAGTATCATTCTTTGTACGGGTATAAGCGTCAAGGGGCATACAGCCTGTTAGTATTCTATAAAGAACTGCAGCAAGTGCATAAACGTCAGTCCATGTGCCCTGCCATTCTAACGAAGAATATTGCTCAGGGGCGGTATATCCTGAATAGAACTCAGGAGAAAGCCCTGTATTAGATGTTCTTATAGAACTAATGCAAAAGCCTGTAAGTTTAAGCTCACAATCAGTTGTAACAATAATATTTTCAGGAGATATTCCCCTGTGTATGATACCTGCATTATGTATAATGCTCAATGTTGTAAACAATGGCACAAAAAGCTTTTTGACCTGTTCCCATGTGAGAAAGCCTGTATTTGACTGTAAAAATTTCTTTAGCGTCACGCCCTCAACATATTCGAGTATGACATAGGTCGTATTATTCTCGCAAAACATATCCTTTGCCGTGGCGATATGCTGAAGATTTCTCATGCGTGAAAGAACTTTATTCACGTCTGCAAACTCAGACATAAATGTCTTATACTTAGCCAGACAATCTGGATTCACCACAAGTCGCTGACTTTCGCTATCTCTTTCGCAAAGAGTGTCAGGCATATACTCTCTTGCCACACACTTGCATTTGCCAACCATGTCGTAGCAAATGTAAGACGCACCCTCACCATTATATGAAAGCATTTTTCCGACTATATATCTGTTGTCAAGCACTGTTCTCGGTGCAAGATAAGCCTGTAAATGCGGGATATCGTCGGTATAGCTACAATAATGACAGCGACCGTCAGAACCAAGTTCGTTCATACAGCCCATACATAATTTAGTACTAGGATCCATACCGAACCTCCTTTTTACGTTATTCATCAATTTATATTAGCAACAAACCGAGCATAAGTCAAGTTTTTTTGTGAAATTGTAGAATTTACGCAACAATTTGTATTTCTTTTGTAACATTATGGCCCTTTTACAGATACTCAGGATAAATAAGCGTAGAAGAATAATAAAGATACTTATTATCTGTATCAAACGTTACATTAAGAACCACAGGCTGATCATCACCTGCGTCATTCTCATACCAATAGCGGTATATATAATTTTTAGTGTCTTTTGACCATACGATGCCGTAATATTCAAGGTCTATGGCATCTGACAAGCCACTCCACTTTGCTCCTTGTTCAAACTTATCAAGGTTGATAGCTTTACTCTTTTTTTCACCGTTTGCATTGTTTTTAAGCACCTTGAAATTTGAATATTTTACAGTTTGTATACGTTCTTCATCATCAACAGTAACAAGTGCCGCCCATTCAGGATAATTTATGCCATCAACATTAACACTGTCATCAGACTCAATGATATAATCAAAATTCAGTGCATTGTTCACTCCCTGAAAAGCCGATTCGTCCTTAAAATGCATATCAAGCTTTTTCTGAGCCTTTGCAACATCTACGCCGATATATTCAGAAATACTCTCAGCGGTGTTTTCACCCTTTCCGCTTATAATATTTACAACGATAAGGACGACAAGCACCACAAGGAGCACTACCGCCACTGTTATAAGAATAAGCTTGAGCTTGCTTTCAGACAATTTATGTTTTTTCTCGCCCACTATTTCCACATTTTGCGGTTTATTCTGCTTTTTGAATCGCTTCATGATAAATGTATTTTTGTCTGGTCTTAATCTTGTGTCACAGTTAGGACAGAAAATGTCATCATCGTCAACTGACTTGTGGCATTTAGGACACTCCATAAAAACAACTCCCTTTTGCAACATCCGTGCATTTGCACACTTTTTCAAAACAAGTATACCATATTCTCTGTAAAAAGTCAACAAACGAAAACAGCGGACAGAAGTCTATCCGCTGTAAAAAACATATATCAGAAATGCATCTGGTCAGGGTCTTCGATATCCTTTGCAAAACAGCCTGCAACAGGTATCGTTTTGCTGCGATACTTTGAAAGGCCTGCTGCTGTCTCATCGTCAACGATAAATGCCTTATCAACAACTGCATTCTTCGCTTTAAGTGTCATGACCTGAACGCCTATAGTATCTCTCGTGGACTTAGGCATAAGGAGCGCTGTATCAAATATCATTGCTCTTCCGTTAGTTGTGCGAAGCATTATATCAGCGTTATCCTGCACAAAGAACATTCCCACAAGCTTAGCCTTTGCAGAATAAGCGTTGGCAAGCTTCTTTCTGTTGGTCTTTGTTTCATAGGCATTGAGCGGCACTTTTGCCACCTTTCCGTTTTCAAAACAGAATATCATATAGCCCGAATAATCTACAGTATTCACCATGGACACAACGCCCTCACCGTCATCAAAACCAAGCTTTGCAGGAATATAGTCGCCAAGAGAGCTTGCCTTTGTGTCGGCAAACTGCGATACCTTGGTCTTATACACAGCCGCCTTGTCTGAGAAGAACAGAAGCTCCGTTTTGTTGGTGCTTTCCATTTCCTGAAGCGGACCGTCGCCCTCTTTATACTTCTGCTCGCTTGCCATTCTCAGTGATTGCGGAGTACATTTCTTGAAATAACCGCTTTGAGATAAGAAAAGCTTGCAGGCGTAATCAGGGATATCGTCATCTATGTCTATCTCCTCGATATCAGTCTTATAATAGAACTGAGTTTTTCTTGGCTGACCGTACTTCTTTGAAACTTCCTTTAATTCGGAAATGATGATATTCTTTATTTTTCTGTCGCTTCCAAGAATATCTTCAAGCTCTGCAATAGCTTTTTCAAGGTCCTCAGTTTCGGCAGTTCTCTTGAGGATATATTCACGGTTAAGGTGTCTGAGCTTTATTTCAGCCACATAATCAGCCTGTATCTCATCAATGCCGAAGCCTATCATCAGGTTTGGAACGACCTCTGTTTCTTCTTCCGTTTCTCTGATTATCTTTATAGCCTTGTCGATATCGAGAAGTATTTTTCCAAGACCTTTCAGAAGGTGGAGCTTGTCTTTCTTCTTTGCAAGATCAAAGCTTGTTCTGCGTCGAACGCAATCCATTCTGAATGCTACCCATTCTTTAATTATATCATAAACACCCATTATTCTTGGATAGCCGTGAACAAGTATATAGAAATTGCATGAATACGAGTCCTGAAGCGGCGTCAGCTTATAAAGCTTTTGCATAAGCTTGTCAGGGTCTACGCCCTTTTTGATATCTATACCTATTTTCAGACCGTTAATGTCCGTTTCATCACGGATATATGATACCTCTCTTATCTTGCCTGCCTTAACGAGAGCAATTATCTTCTCGATTATTGCTTCAACTGTGGTAGTGGCAGGTATCTCAACGATCTCAAGACACCTTGACTCCTTGTCATACTGATATTTTGCTCTCAGCTTAACAGAGCCTTTTCCTGTGCGGTATATCTTATCAAGCTCCTCCTCATCATAGAGAAGTGAAGCACCGCCCGGAAAGTCAGGTCCTTTCAGCGTTTCAAGAGCGTTGAAATCAGGATTTTTCATAAGTCCGATAGTTGTCTCGCAAACCTCGCTGAGATTGAACGGACAAACTGATGAAGCCATAGAAACACCGATACCAACATTTGCATTAACAAGTATTGACGGGTAAGTAGCAGGAAGCAAGGTCGGCTCTGTGGTGGTGTTATCATAGTTAGGAACAAAATCAACAGTGTCCTTGTCTATATCTCCGAAAAGCTCCTGACAGATAGGCATGAGCTTTGCCTCAGTGTATCGAGAGGCAGCATACGCCATATCTCTCGAATATGCCTTACCGAAGTTACCCTTACTCATTACATATGGGTGCAAAAGTGCTTCATTGCCCTGTGAAAGTCTTACCATGGTTTCATATATAGCACCGTCGCCGTGAGGATTGAGCCTCATGGTCGCACCAACGATATTGGCAGACTTTGTGAGCTTTCCGTTTAAAAGTCCCATTTTATACATGGTGTAAAGCAGTTTTCTGTGTGAGGGCTTAAAGCCGTCTATCTCTGGGAACGCTCTTGATACCAAAACGCTCATGGCATATGGCATATAGTTCTTTTCAAGGGACATTGTTATCTTTTCGTCTGCAACAAGTCCTGCACCCTCGATATATGCGTTATTATTTGGTTTAGCAGTCTTTTTAGGCTCTGCCTTTTTTCTTGCCATAAAATCTATCCTTTCATAAAGTTCGTAAGGTCGGTACACTTTTTGCCTGTATACTGCATAGCGATCCTGCTTTCGGGATCGGCGTCAAACATATACAGCACCGCAATAAAATTAAATTCAAGTGGTTTCATAAGGATATAGACCACATCAGCACGCAATTTCGTCGATATATGCTGTGAAATGGGATATCCGTGTTTATCGTAAAAGCTTCTCACACATTTGTGAAAACGTGGAAGCTTATCCTGTATAAGCTCTTCAAATGCGTTTGCAACACAAAGCTGTCTGTTCACAACTATCTTATCCCCACGCCGCAGACCAATTCGCTGAGGTTTGACGAGCTTAGCGTGTCCCCCTGCCGCAACTGTGCAAAGATAATGCCCTTGTGAGTAATCGGGCGGCGGCGGTATCTGCTGAGAAAAAGTCCAATCCGCTGTTTCTGTGAAAGCCTTTACTATGCTGTCAGGGCGCTGTCCAAATAAAACAAGTATCAAAAGCATCACCGCAAGGAGCGGTATCATTGCCACAAAGCTGATAAGATACCAACCAAGGCTTTTTGTGAGAAGCTTATTAAGCCAGCCCATAAAGCCGCTTTTCTCCGCCGAATTGCTGAGATATCCCGTCTGCGCCTTTATTTCACGGCGAATGAGCCTTACGGACATAAGCATATAATTCATTGGAAAAACCAACATCATCACCGTGAAAAAGTTATCCATATTCTTCAAAAGCTGTATCACCAGCAGTATATCAAGCACATTGCCCATATACACCCCTGCAATGAGCATAGCCGCAAACAACGGCGGTTTTCTCTTTGTTATAACACTCAACAGTACAATGCACACCATAGCTATAAAAAACAGGAAGAAAAAACTAAACCTATACTCCCCTGCTATGGGTGTATGAAATTCCCCATGAACAGTTAGAGGAACATCATATTCAACGCCAAGACCTAACCAGTCAAGGTCAAAAACAGACAGCAGCGAACCAATTACCACCGTCAGCACATCAAACAGCGGTCTGTCCAATTCTTTAGGTGCATTCTCAAAAAGCCTTATAACATTTATTACTGTGAAAAACAATGGAAGTCCAACACATATCACAAGCGCAGACGACCATATAAAAATTGCGTCCATAATGCTCTCACCTCAAACAGCTTATGAAATATCTGCCATATCCAGATAATCAACACCATTATTGGTGATGAAATCTTTTCTGCCCTGCAGATCGTCACCCAAGAGCATATCGAACATCCACCGTGTCTGCTCGATATCGTCAGGCTCTATCTTTATAAGACGTCTTGTGGCAGGGTCCATTGTCGTAAGGCTCATCATCTCCGCCTCGTTCTCGCCAAGACCTTTTGAACGCTGGATATCAAACTTTTTATTGCCTATCATTTTGAGTATCTTTGTCTTTTCGTTCTCGTCATATGCAAAGTAAGTCTTGTCGGAAGTCGTTATCTCAAAGAGCGGTGACTCCGCAATATAAACATATCCTTTTTCAATAAGGGTCGGCACAAGTCTGTAAAGCATTGTGAGTATAAGCGTTCTGATATGGAAGCCGTCAACATCGGCATCAGTACAGATAACTATCTTGTTCCAACGAAGATTGTCAAGATTGAACATAGATATCTCCTTGTTCTTGCCCGTCTTGACCTCAACTCCGCAGCCTATGACTTTTATAAGATCTGTGATTATCTCATTCTTGAATATCTTATCATAGTCGGCTTTAAGGCAGTTGAGTATTTTTCCTCTTACAGGGATAACAGCCTGAAACTCTGCATTTCTTGCCATTTTTACAGAACCGAGCGCCGAGTCGCCCTCCACGATATAAAGCTCACGCTGAGAAAGGTCTTTTGAACGGCAGTCAACGAATTTCTGCACTTGATTTGAAAGGTCGATAGAGCCTGCAAGCTTTTTCTTCAGGTCTATTCTTGACTTCTCAGCCTTTTCACGGCTTCTCTTGTTTACAAGAACCTGCTCTGCTATCTTCACCGCTTCGTCAGGATTTTCAATAAAGTATATCTCGAGATTGTGCTTCAAGAACTCTGTCATGCACTCCTTGATAAACTTGTTTGTGATAGCTTTCTTTGTCTGATTGGCATATGAAGTCTGTGTAGAAAATGAACTTGAAACAAGCACCAAGCAATCCTCGATATCCTGAAAAGTAATAGGCTTTTCGTTTTTCAGATACTTATTGTTGCTTTTGAGATAAGCATTTATCTGAGATGTGAAAGCACTCTTTACAGCGTCCTCCGGTGAGCCACCATGTTCCAGAAAGCTTGAATTGTGATAATATTCAAGACATTTTACCTGATTAGAGAAAGTGAATGCCACAGAAAGCTTTACCTTGTAATCGTCCTTGTCCTCACGGTCACGACCCTTGCGGTCGCCTGTGAAAAACTGCACTGAGGTCAGAGGCTTTTCACCCGCTATCTCTGCAACATAATCGGCGATACCATTTTCATAATAGAACGTCTTTTCTTCAAAAGAATTGTTCTCACGTTGTATACGCAGGATAAATGTGATATTAGGGTTTACTACAGCCTGCTTTTTCAGAACGTCCTCAAAATATTCGTTCTCAATTTTTATATCAGTGAAAACTTCAAGGTCAGGTCGCCAATGTGTCTTTGTACCTGTCTTTTTCTGCTTTGTTTCTTCCTTTTTAAGACCGCCAACGTTTCTTCCCTTTTCAAAGTGCAGGTCATACTTATATCCGTCACGGAAAACCTCGACGTCCATAAACTCAGATGAATACTGCGTCGCACAAGCACCTAGTCCGTTAAGACCCAACGAATATTCATAGTTATCTCCACCGTTATTATTATACTTGCCACCTGCATAAAGCTCGCAGTAAACAAGCTCCCAGTTATATTTTTTCTCACGCTGGTTATAGTCAACAGGACAACCACGTCCGAAGTCTTCCACCTCGATAGAATCGTCATTGTACTTTGTAACGATTATCTTATCGCCATGACCGTCACGAGCTTCGTCTATAGAGTTTGAAAGAATTTCAAAAACAGAATGTTTACAGCCCTCAAGTCCGTCAGAGCCGAATATTACCGCAGGACGCTTTCTTACTCTGTCCTCCCCCTTAAGGGATACTATATCTTCATTTGTATATTCCTTTTTATTTGCCATTTCTCATTTCCTTTCTTACGGATCTGAAGAATTTTTTACATACAAATTATATTATAACACAAAGTCAACGATTTTGTAAATACATTAATTAAACATTTTTCAGAACAATGCCGAACGTTTGTTTTGTTACTAATAAACAAAAACATAAGCTATTGATTATTTGAAAAAAATATTATATAATATAAGTAGCTTAAAAAATCGGAGGACAAAATGGATATTACAATAAATGCACCGCAGACCGAAAGCAACTCAAACTCTGCCAAAGCAATGTCCCTTAACAATGGGCTGATATGGTTCATATGCTTTGTTCCGCTTATCGGCTTGTTTCTTGAAAACTATGCAAACTCTGCCACCGCAGGAGCGTTCCTGTGGATACTTGTTCCGCTGTTCATGATAGGCTGTTCCATTGCAGATTGCAAACAGCTTATAAAGCATGGCATTGATGCGGCACACCTTTTCAAATGGGTATGGCTAACGCCTTTTTATGTTTATAAGCGTGAAAAGCTTTGCGGCAGAGAGCGTTATAAAGCAATAATGTGTGGATTTTTCATTATCGCTGCACTGTTCATGAATGGTTTTACGCAGAGCATAAAAATAGACAACAACTATATGCTCGTATCCGCACAGAACAGTTATGTGCAAAGCCTTGACAACTTTTCGGGAAATTCATCAAAGGTAATCGGTGAGTGCATAGCTTCTTATCTAGGCGAGGACGCAAAGTGGGATTGCACAAAGAACGGTCACAACTACACAGTAACAGTAAAAGGCAAACATGGCTCTGATAACTACACTATTTCCTTTTTAATAGTATATGACGGCTTCACCTACAGAAAATTCACCATTACAGACGTGATAAAAAATAAAGTTTCACTACGTGACGATGAATTTAGTGCTGTATGCAAAGAAATATTCACAGAAGATAAAAGCGACACCGACAGTAGCAACGAAGAAAGTTCAAATTCACAAACAGAATAATTTCATGAGCGGACTTTGTTCCGCTCTTTTTGTTGTCAGTGTACATAAATGTGTACAAACTGATCCCGCACGATTAGTGTATATGCACAAAGGTGATAAATTTGTCACTTTTCTATTGACTTTGCAAAGTAAAAGTGATATTATTGTCACATAAGGTGATAAATAAATCACCTTGTATATGTTTAAATCACAAATGAAAGAAGATGTAGAAATGAATGACAAAACGGAGATAAAAACAGACAAAATATCATACAGAAAGTATTACAGACAGATGGGTATTTTGGGCACGCTGGGTGGAGCGATGTGGATATTCTATTGGGTTATGGAAAAGGTGCTGCCTGCGATAAAGAAAGGGCACACACTTACCAATGTGATAAACCTTATCGTATCTTTGGGAACGCTTGCGCTAATCGCCATATGCATAACAAAGATGATATCCACGGTCGGCAAAAGAGATACAAATGACGAGCTTACTCAGCAGACAACAGCAAAGGTCAATCAGACTTTTATAACGTTCCTGTTCACGATTGCCTGCCTGTTTATTTCAGTTATGACTTTGTTTTCCGATATTTTAGGAAGATTTAAGGTCACACTAAACGAATATGTTATAACGGGCTTGATATGGTTTTGCTATGCGGTGTACAATTTTATAGGTCTGTATTTTGAAAGTAAGTTCGATGATGATGAGAACTAGAGGGATAAAAATGAAAGCGAAAAAAGAAAAGAAAAAGATAACTCTGAGAGAATATCACAAAAAGCGTATGGTAACAGGAATTGCAATACTTGTCACAGAGATATTTGAAAAGACTGCGGAGCATTACAAGCTTGATAATACAACATGGGCGACAGTGATATTCGTTGTGTTGGCTGCTATGACGGCATTATTTGCAGTAATATGGCTGTATGCAAGCTGTCAGAAAGTTGACAAAGAGGACGAAATGGCAAAAGAAAATATGCTCAAGGCACATCAAAGTATCACAAAAATGTTTTTGATAATATTAGCAGTAGTGATCTTTATATCAATGTTCTGGGAAGGAAGTATAACCATAAAGATAAACAGCGACAGACTATATCAAGTATGGTTTATATTCTGGTTCAGTTATATGACCCTTGAAAGCGGATTTTTCCTCCACCATGAGGGCAAGCTCAGCACCGATGAGGAGGACGAGTAATGCAGGAGCTAAAAACAAAACTCAAGGAATATCGTGCCAAGCTTGACATGAAGCAGGGTGACCTTGCCGAAAAAGTGGGCGTCAGGCGTGAAACCATCATACGTCTTGAAAAAGGACAATACAATCCGTCATTAAAGCTTGCAATGGATATTGCAAAGGTATTTGGTGTATCTGTAGAGGATATTTTCTCTTTTGAAGATGAATAAAACCTGCAAATACATTAAAGTAGGCGGTTCGCAGGCTTTTGACATAGAAAAAAGGCATAATCCAAAAGTGCAAATGCTGGCATATTAGCGTATATTAGAACATAATTGGATATATATTGAGCATACATCACATATGCTTTAATTATCATTAGATTACGCCACTTTACTGTGTATATTAGTGTAGAAAATAAAAATGAAATGAATTGTGAGAAATCGAGAGAAATGGAGCAAAACGGAGAGATTTAAAGAGAATGAGGGGTATAAATTAAAAAATCGTCGTTTTGACTATTGACAATCAGGAAAAGCTGTTGTATAATAGACAACGTTGTGAGTTCACAGGGCGAAAAAATGCGGCTGTGAACAGACTTTTTAAAATTCTGAATGGAGGAAATAATATGTCAACTTATATGCCAAAAGCAGGCGACATTACTCGCACATGGTATATTCTCGACGCTGAAGGTCAGTCACTCGGTAGAGTTGCTGCTAAGGCTGCTCACATTCTTCGTGGCAAGCACAAGCCAACTTACGCACCACACGCTGACTGCGGCGACCATGTAATCATCATCAACACAGATAAGGCTGTTCTCACAGGCAAGAAACTTGATCAGAAGTCTTACAAGTGGCACACAGGCTGGATCGGCGGTCTCAAGGAGATCAAGTATTCAGATATGATGGCTAACCAGTCAGACAGAGCTATGACGATCGCTGTTGAGGGTATGCTCCCTAACAACACACTCGGCAGAGCTGCTGCAAAGAGACTCAGAGTTTACAAGGGTGCTGAGCACAACAACGCTGCTCAGAAGCCAGTTAAATACGAACTGTAAGGAAGGAGCAATTTAGATGTACGAATCAAAGCAGCCATATTTCTATGGCACAGGTAGAAGAAAACATTCTGTTGCCCGTGTTCGTGTTTACGAGGGTACAGGTAAGATCACAATAAACGGCAGAGATATCGACGATTACTTTGGTCTTGAGACACTCAAGCTCATCGTTCGTCAGCCATTCGCTGTAACTGACACAACAGACAAGTATGACATTGTCTGCACAGTAACAGGCGGTGGAGTTACAGGTCAGGCTGGTGCTATCAGACACGGTCTTTCAAGAGCTCTTCTTCAGGCAAGCGATGAGTTCAGACCTCTCCTCAAGAAGGAAGGTTTCCTCACTCGTGACCCAAGAATGAAGGAAAGAAAGAAGTACGGTCTCAAAGCCGCAAGACGTGCTCCACAGTTCTCAAAGAGATAATCAGACTTATCTCAATTCGCCGTATTTTCGGTACTTTTCAGACCTTACAAATTCGTTGTGGTCTTTGTCTGGTCTTTATCGAAAGATTTTTAATATCCGTCTCGATTTATCGGGACGGATATTTTGCGTTCAGGACAGTTTCAGTGTGACAAGATCAGCGACCTTAGCCTTGGTACTTTTCAGCACATCAGCGTAAATATCGGCTGTGATATTTATATCCCGATGTCCAAGATGCTCGGACACTACCTTGAGGTCAACACCACTGTTCAGCAAGAGCGTAGCATTGCAATGCCTGAGCTGGTGCAGAGTAAGATCTTCAAATTCCGTTCCCTTCGTGAAGCGTTTCAGAGAGTGATATACGGAGTTTCTGTCACGATAGTTACCAAGTGCCGATGTGAATACCATTTCGGGGTGAGCAAACTTCTTTCCGAGTGCTGCCGACATCTTGTCTATGTAGGCTTTCTGCTCCCTAAAAATAGAAGCAAGGACATCGCTCATTCCGATAACCCTGCGACTGCTTTCTGTCTTAGGTGAGCCGAGCTTGTGTTTACCGCCAATATCAGTGAGATTGTGGTTAATGGTGATCGTCATTTCATCAAAGTCAATGTCTTCCCACATAAGCCCTAAGCATTCGCCAGAACGCATTCCTGTGTAAAGCAACACTTTTACTATTCTTTTAAAGTCTTCGTCCCACGGCTTTGTATCAAGAAGCTCCAAAAAACGTTTGATCTCGCTTTCGTCAAGGGACATTTTCTTCTTTCCGTCCTTTTTCTTCGGAAGAATAACGTTGTGACAAGGCGATTCACGAATGAAGCCCTGCTCAACACCTCTGCGGAAGATGCTTTGAATAACCACATAGACTTTCTTCACCGTCTGCGGATTAAGCGTCATAGATTTCATGATTCTTGTCAGCTTAGGAGTTGTGATCTCTTTCAGCTTCATATTGCCGATAACTGGCTTTATATGATTGTTGTACTGTCCCTTATAGGTATACGCCGTACTCGGCTTCAACTCAACAGGGGCGTAATTCTCAAAATACCAGTCAGCAAGTTCAGAGAAACGCATATTCTCATTGAGTTCCGTATAGTCTTTACAGCGGTTCTCAAAGTCGAAAGCAAACTGCTGTGCGAGCTTTTCCGCTTTCTTCGGGGTAACACCCTGCGGAGGCTTGAAGGTTGTAGACTTGATGATCTGCTTGTGTTCTGTATCATAACCGAGGGATACCTTTATTCTGAAAGTATCGCCCCGCTTTGTAATAGTAGCCATAAATGATTCCTTTCTATCACATAGATTTTATGGCATACTCCTGTTACTCTAATCATAGCGCGCATTTGGCTGTATGTCAAGTAAAATATTTAGTCTTTTTATCGAGAGTATGCCGAAATCTATGTCCTTTGTTCTATGGTGTTTGTGGATTTTCTGTCTGTTGACGCTCAAACAGCGTAAAATCGCAGTTCTCAGCGTACAGACTTACTTGTTCGCTGTCTGTCCGTTGAAGTAGGCAAGCAGATCAGCCTTGTTGATGAGCATTTTGCCACGCTGACCATCTCCGGCTCTCATGTACGGGAGCTTACCCTGGGCGATGAGCTTGCGGACAGTATGCTCTGACAGCCCCTTGACCGCTTCGGTACACTCCTTGATAGTCAGCACCTCAACGGCATTGGACGTAACCTCAGTCACCTGTTCGGAATCATTTGTTTCGATAAGTTCGCTCAGAATGCTTACGAGCTGAGCGATAAGCTCGTTCTTTCTGTTTGTTGTCATTTGACTTCCTCCATAGCAGGTACTTCCCCTGCTTTCTATCTTGTTTGTATGTTTATTCCAGCACATTCTTTCTTGTTGTGCTGTTGTACTTATACTGCTGATAATCGGCACTCAGCCCGCAGGCAGAAATAAATGCCTTAGCCTTTCTCAGCTCACGGGACAGCTCGTCCTCGCGGCTGATACGCTTTGTTTCCTTTTTCAGCTTCTCACGGGTGAAAAGTCCCTTTTGCTCCTCGGCTTTCTTGTAGGTAGCAAGCTCCGAGGAAGCAGCCGCCAACTGCGTTTTCAGAGCATCACGCTCCTGCACAGCTGTATCGTGTTCAGCTTTGAGCTTTTTCGCAGACTTGACCATAGCCACATACTTCTTGGCGGTGTCGCTGAGTGTGTCATAGTCTTCTTTGGCGAGGGTGACTTTCTTGCCGAATACGGATTCTTTGACCTCAATGCTTTCGATCTCATCGAGCTTGACTTTCTTCTTAGCCGCCTTATCAAGTTCTGCTTGGACTTCATCACGCTCGGAGAGAGCCTGCGCCTTTTCCTCATTCAGCCGCCTGATCTCGTCCTCATGCTCGCCATATTCCTCGACCGTGTAGCTGTACCCTCTGGACTTCTTCGGCTCGCTGATCTCGATACCGTGAGCGTTACAAATATCCCTCAGCACTTCCCACTCCCTGAGCCGCCAGCGATTGTTGGAGTGAGCGTCATTCCCGAACCCCATTTCGTCAAGCGCCTTGTTCTTTGCGTTGCGGACTTCAAGACCCATGCTGTAATGTCCGAGAGGGATATAGTCTATGTGCAAATGGGGCGTTGCTTCATCGAGGTGCATCACCGCATTGAACACATAGAGGTTAGGATTTCTCGCCTGAAATCCCTCCATATATTCACGCAGGCATTCAGCAGTTTTTTCAGCATCGGGAGTTCCGACAGCCGAATCATTTTTCGTGCCAATGTAGACGAGATGTTCATAGAAACTTTTCTGCTTGTTCGCTCCCTCGATCACGCTCTTGCTTGGCGGACGGTTGAACAGGTGTTCAAAGTAGTCACCGATCTTGCGGTCACTTCTTTTCTGACGGGCGTTGTATCTTTCTACCGCTTCGTCAAAAAGCTGGTGGTAGGTTTCGCCCAAGTCCTGCTGAACGAACACGATGTTATCTGGCGTCCTGAGTGGGTCGATATTCTTGGCAGTGAACTCTCGGTTATTATGTGAAAGGCTGCCTTTGCCCTCGCACATCGAGATAGATTTTGCATTCATAAAAATGTCTCCTTTTATATCTCTGTTTGAACCCTCTGACGAGGGATAATCATATACGCAAGGCTCACCGCCTGCGATATGATGAGCGCCCTTTAAGGGCTTTTGAATTGGCTTGCAACGATAAGTATATCGGCAAACCAAACGGCTCGGAGAGCCGAAATTTACTTGCGGTGCGCCGCCAGTAACCCCAAAGCACTTTTGACAGCCTATTCGGACTATCAAAAATGCTTATGGGGCTCTGCGAGGCTAAGACGGCTGTCGGAGCAGCCGAATTATGTGGACACAGTAAAGCAAAAATTCGCATTACATTTTTTCAAAATCAGCATTTCAAAAATGACGATTCCACTCATGAACTTTCGCCCAAAAGTGAGCTAAAGTCTATGCGATTATCCTCAATTTTAACTCGGACAAAAATGTCCATGTTCAACATTTTATTAAGCGAAAAATGCTCAATCAACATCAACCTCCGGCAACCAACATTCAGGTCTGTCTCTTGCAAAAGTAGCTATTCCGCTATTTCAAAGTCAGCCACCACAAAAACCACAGAAATCCCGTCTGAATAAATTCAGACAAGTGATTCAGATATGGGGATTCACATAAACCATCTGAGCTTTTTTGTTGTTGGCGGCGGTCACATCTTTGTAGGCGACATAGCCGTACTCGGCGAGGGTGTCAAGCACAGAATAGAAGTCCTTTGCAGTCGGGAAAAGATTGCATCGGCAGGCGTGGTAAAGGTCGGATTTCAAACCCTGTCTGATATTCTTAGTCTTGAAGATCTGGATTATCTTCTCAGCTTTGACGATATTCCCGTCGGGAGCGTTTACGCTGAAACCGTATATCGCCTGATAGCGGTAGTAGTGAGCTATGCTGAACGACCTCACAAGTGTCTCGTGGTTCACGCTTTCGTCGGACGGCTCAACACCACGGGAACAGCAGTCCGCACAATGCAGGATACAAGCTATCCGAAGTATCAGGCCGTGAAACTTTCCGCCCCAGTCCTGACAACAGCACATGGATTCCTTGATCTCTTTTTCGATATAGTTGTTGCAGTATTCGATATACTCCTCGGAAGCATGATGGGACAGATGCAGTATCGTTTCCTCACCGTTGTGATCTTTCTTTCCTCTCAGGAGCTGATGAATGAAATTGTGATACTGCTCCCTGACCTCTTTTGATATAGGTGCGGTATCATATCGCCGTTTTCCCACATCGCTTTTTGCAAAACAGGGAACGAAACGTGCAATCAGACCGCTTGACCTGAAAGCGGTATCGTTCATCATATTGTCCCAGATATAGAGTTGTCCTGCAAGGGCAACCGAAAGATAAGGACGGGGAATTTCCGTTCTTCCTCGAATAACTCTGTTGCAGATATACTTCTCGCCGTTCCAAGATTTCAGAAGCAAGTCGAGGTTCGGGATACCGCCGTTGTACTTGCCGTTGAAGTTGGAAAGCATTCCGGCTTCATCGGAGATCATCAGCAGAGAGTCGTTCTCACTCAGCTCTATCACAAGGGATTCGGGTGTAATATCGTCAACGGCTATTCTTATTGGTGAAGTGTTTCGGATATTATCCGCCTGCACACGGAGCTTTGCTATGGCTGCGGTATCAGGCTCGTCCTCTTTCTCCATAGCCTTGACACGAGCTTCCAGAGCCTTAACGTTCTGCTGAGCCTTGTACATTTCCTCTCGGTGATCCTTGTTGTACTTGCTCTCAAAGCTGTCGAACGGAGCTTTGATAAAGTGCATAACAGGGCTTTTTCTTTCAGAAGGCTGTGCTATGATGATAGAATACAGCACAGGCGGTTCGGTGTGGTCTGCTTTTCCTGCAAGTCTGTACAGACCTGTGAAGCAGTAGCCCACGGCTGAGAGCATTGCCGTCCCTGCCATTCCCACATCGGTGGAAGTCGTGACCGAGATTGCCTGCGCCATATCACGCAAAACAGGCGGTAACGCTCCGAGGGGGAATGGGATAGTATCTGCCGTATGCCGCAGCGGACGGGGTTCTACCCATTTGATTTCATTCATAAGTTTTGTTTTCCTCTACTTTTGTAATTTATCTTGTATTTCTATTGACATATTGCGTTTAATGTGCTATAATAATCTAAGAAATGACAAGTTGAAATCTCTAAATCATATTATATGCTATCTAAGTAGCATATGTCAAGCAAAAATAATCGAAACTGAATAAGTTTCGCTTTTTGCACAAATTGGAGGGACACAAAATGACTGTCTTTTGGAGAAAATACAATGAATTATGTGATGAGCGAGGAATCAAGCCGAGAACATTAGCCACCGAGCTGGGCATTTCGGCTGCGACCGTCACCAAATGGGTGAATGACGGTATGCCTAACCTCGATATGATAACAAGAATAGCCGAATACTTCGATGTTCCGATAGATTATCTCATTAACGAGGACGATACGCCGATCATTCCGCAGGCAAATAAGAAGAGAAGTGTGTTCAAGTCGGTAAGCTCCCTTTCACAGAGGTGGGTTAGCCTTCGTCGTGGAAGCGAGATCAGCCTGGAAACACAGTTAAAGATCATACCTTATGTGAACTGTACGGTGCAGTTCCTCAATAATGATAAGTATATTGAGTACGTCCCCGAAGCTAAATACGATACCGAGCATTTGAAGGACACTGAAACGATATTCGATATACTGGGCATTCTCGACCATTGTGCCGACACCGAGAGTTACCGCATCGTTCAGGTGCAGCTTTCACGCATCGTACTGTATCATCTGAAAGAAAAAGGCTTTGACCGTGAAGTGCTCCGCACCGAGCATCTCGATCAGGAGAAAATGGAGTATCTCTACACAGGCAAGGACAGCGGTAAAACGCATAACTATGGTCTGAACTTCTCGGATATGGACTTTCTCAAAGAGTTCACGGGGCTGAGTTATCAGGTTATGTTTACGGGTATAGAATAACAGAAGGGAGATTACATTATGAACGATCCTATTAAAAAGGCTTATGATATTGCTTCTATCAGGAAAGATATACAGGAGCGTCAGCAAATGATCAACGAATATCAAATGACAAGACGTTTGGATAGGGATAAGGCTATTTCAAAAATTCAGGAACTTAGAATAACCAATGAAAATGTAGCAGCGGTAACTGCTGTGAAACTTGCTCAGCATTCCGTTCCTTTCTCACAGGTGACTGACGGAAGCATAATTGCGGAACTGAAAATGCAGATGGATATTCTGTCAGCGGAGTTGGCGAAAGAATTATCGGAGCAGTAAATGATGTTTGCTATCGAGCTGAGGAGTTGTGCTTCTTGGCTCTGTTCTTTTTAATGGACTTTGATTCCAGTGGAGTCGAAGTTCTTGTATGCAATTGACTTTTTCTTTATTATATGGTATAATATAAATTGAGAAAGTTTGCTATAATGCGTTAAAAGGAGTAATGAATAATGCATTCTATACGAACAATTAGTTTGTTTTCTGGTGGCGGAGGTTTAGACATTGGTTTCGAAAAAGCAGGGTTTGATATTCTTTTTGCCACTGATTTTAATCATGAATGTTGTGAAACCTTAAAGATAAACCAAGGGAATACACTAAATAGCAATTTAGTTGTTGTTGAAGAAGACATTAACAATCTCGATTTGGAAATGTTGCCTGAAAATGTAGATCTAATAATTGGCGGCCCGCCTTGTCAATCTTTTTCTGCATCAGGAAGAAGAGCTGGCGGTGCTGCTGGTCAATTAGATAAAAGAGGACTATTGTTTAAGAGTTATTGTAAGGTTGTAGAGTATGTAAGACCGAAAGCATTTCTTTTTGAAAATGTCAGAGGAATCCTTGGAACAAATCACGGAGAAGATTTTAAGATTATAAAAGAATCTTTTGAAAAACTCGGATACAAAGTTGATTATAGAATTCTTGATGCTGAAGATTATGGTGTGCCACAACAACGTGAACGTTTATTCATTGTTGGTCATCAGGGAACTCAAGACTTTCTGTTTCCAAAGCCCGTAGTTGGACCTGATAGTTCAAGTAAAGCCCCATATATTTCAGTTAAGGAAGCAATCGACGATATTTCGCTGACAGAAGAAGAACTTCAATCTACTAAATTTGAAGGTGGTAAATATACGCACTTATTGCCGCTTGTGCCTCCTGGCGAGAATTATCTGTTCTTCACTGCTAAAAGAGGATATCCAGAACCGATTTTCGCATATCGTTCAAGGTTTTCTGATTTCCTTTATAAGGCAAACCCCGATAAGCCAGTTAAAACTTTAATTGCTTCTCCAGGAAAATACACTGGCCCTTTACATTGGGATAACCGCTATTTAACTGTAAATGAGTATAAGAGAATCCAAGGTTTTCCAGATTCACATTTGTTTTGGGGAGATAAAAATGCCCAAATAAGGCAAATAGGCAATTCTGTATGTCCGAAAATAGCCTATTATTTAGCTTTGGCTATAAAGGAGCAGATTTTTGGTTGCAAATCAAACATTGAGTATTTACAACCTAACGATGTTCTTTCTTTCGACAAGCGTAAAGGAGAGAAAGCAAAGAAAACCAAGCAACTGCATAAGGCTGTTATGGAAAGAGAAAAGGATACACCTTCCGAAACTATTCATATCTGTGATTTTGAGTCTCATATCACTCCTTCAAATCTTCCTGATGAGTATAACAATCTTGTTGCTCGAAAAATTGATGATAATAATGTAAAGATTACTGTAAAAACGGACAAAAGCAGAAAAAAGCAAGCTGTACTTCACTTAACAATTTTTGATGGTGTAAATAAAGAACGCTCCGTTGGAATTGAGGTTTCGGTATTCGGAGAAAGCGAGTTTGGTGTTCAGGCAATGTGGAATGCTGTAGATGCTTGGGTAAAAAAATCAAGCAACTTTTATTCTTTGATTGAACTATACGGTCATTTTACCGAACCACACCCGATTTTTCAAGTTGATTGGTTTCAAAATAGATCTGAGTTGCCGATATTTAAATTCGCACAGCACTGTATGAACTTTAATCACTGCTCGGTATACTTTGATAAAGAGCATTTATTAAGTATGTGGGGAAGCACCTTTGATACAAATAGTTTTGTAAATCTGGAAAAATTATTAAGAGGTTATAGATTCGATTTAAGATCACATGAAACGAATATTGCTATACCAGATGGAGTTTATATGGTTGCGTATCCGTTTACATTACCTTATGACAAACAGATGAATTTTTACGTTCATGAATAAAGGAGGAAATATGGCTAAATCAAAAACAAAGGAGAGCAAGCCAGCAAATCTTGATGAACTACTTCTTTCTACCTTAGATAAAGCTTACGAAGTTGCAGATGATTATTTTGTAACAAAGAAGTCCGAACTTCCAAACTTTGCTACAGATAATCTGTCTGATGAATTTATCTCATCTTTAGAAGCTATAGCTTCGTTATGTGAAAAAGCATCTACTGGTTATCTTAATGTTTTAACAGGCTTAACAATTAAAGCCACGTTGGGAAAGAAAGTTGATGTTCGTTATCATCAGGTACAGATTCAAAGCCAAACTGATAGACCCGCTGGGTTCAACTTTAGAGGAATATCAGAACATATTATGTATAAATGGATGCAAGCTCATGAGTTTCCAGGAGCAAAATCAGGATGGCAAACCAGAACTTTTGAACGTCCAAAACCATATAAACTAAATTATGATGAGAATATAGGAGATATTAAAGAACCGTTCTTAAAATGCTATGATCAAATTGAAGAGCATGATCAAGATGCATTTATGGCGTTGGCTTTTTTGCTTTGGCGACGTGAACAACTTAGAGAAAAAAGTAAAATAGTAATGTCGATTCCAAAGATAACAAACGTAATACAGATCACAGAACTGTTTGAAAAGCATTTTTTCTTCAAATACAAAGACTCTAAAGGCGCTTCAAGATTACCTGTTTTAGCTTTATACGCTATTTATGAGGTTCTTTTATCTGAATTACAGAGGTTCGATAATAAAACCTTAAAGGAATTGCAAGCACATTCTGCTGCTGATTCCCAAACGGGTTCAGTGGGAGATATAGAAGTTGCCAATCAGGATGGTTCAATATTTGAAGCTGTAGAGGTAAAACATGAAATACCAATTACTATCGAACTGATAGAATCTGCAAAACAGAAGATAAGAGGCAGTCAAGTTGAAAGATACTATATTCTTACAACTTTTAAGGATCATACACCATCAGATGAAATTCAAAATGCAGCACTTCAAGTCGAAAAACTGTTAGGCTGTCAGATGATAGTTAATGGAGTAATACCGAGCATTAAATACTACCTGAGATTACTCACAAACCCTGGAAAGGTTTTACCTGTTTACGTTGATTTGCTGACAAAGGATAAAGCAATCACATTTGAACATCGTGATATATGGAACAAAATCACAACAGGAACTATTATTGAATAATAGATAAAGATTCGTTTCGATGAAAGGAGCAGCCAATTGACTGAAAACGGAATCATCATTATAGTGTTGATTGTATTAACATTTTTATGCTATGTACTAACACTACTATTTGGAAAGGAAGAAAAGTCAATATCAAATGCTTTAATAACAGCGGGAATAACATTGGTTGTTTCATGTATACCTGAATTTCCAGAAATGATGTTAGCGTTCACGGCATCTAAAGAGGGAACTTCTATCCCTGATTCGGAAGGCGAATACTGGTTAAGAAGTATAATAGGCTTAATCGTAATTGTTTTGGGAATAGTCTTGAATATTAAATTGAAAGAACGTATTTATATTTTGAATATGTACGGTATTGCAGCTCAGAAAGACATAGATGAGGTCAAGGTAATAAAAGAGTTGCATCTTTCAGAATATAAGATTAAAGAACAAATTATTGATTTCACCTCTTTTTTTGATGGTTCTTCTATGAAGCGCTATGCCAATAGCGAAATATGTAAACATATCGAAAAATCCACTAATAAGTTCAGTGCAAAAGTTACTGATCAAAAAGACTCTTGCTTTACTGGAATGTCTCCTATACCTTATACTGTATATGCAGGAACATTTCTTGAAAACGCTAAAATCACCCGGTATTTTGAGTATTGTAATGCTAACGGGGGATATTACTATGGACTGAAAAAAGCTTCAAAAAAAGATAAAAAAGCTATTCCTGATTTGAAACTTACTTTTCCAACAACACCAACATCAAATAGTACTGAAATCGTCTTGGCAATATCAATTTCTCATGAAGTTCGACAGCAAGATTTATCACAGTTTGCAATGGATATTGTCACTCTTTCACTTGATGAACCAAAGGATAATGTGATTCGTTTCACTCAGCAGTTGGATTCCTACAAGCAAACAATATATAAGTGTTTAGAAACGGATTTGTTTAGCAAATATCCTAATCTAAAAACAATTCATATAGCCGCATCCATTCCAAGCTGTATGTCCATTGAAATAGGAAAAAGTATTGGTGTACGAACGAATAGAGTTCAAGATATTGTTGTTCATCACTATATTAGTAGTAATAATCCACCATATTCTTTTGGTTTATATGTGAGTGGTAGCAAAAAAGGACAGCTCTATCATTAAGGAGGACAATAATGTTTGACTTATCAAAAGAGTTTGATGATTTCTATACAAAACATACCGTTTTACCTCAAGACATAAAAAATGATCTTCGAGAAAAGAAAAAGCTCAATCTCGATAGACTGGATTCAGGTCTTGATGAATACAACAGTGAGAATAGTACAGCTTATGAAGTAGCTGACTCTAAAGAACAAGGCAGCGTAGCAATGTCAACCGTGATACAAAACGACTCTAATGATTACGATATTGATGTTGCTGTTATTTTTGAGGAGGATAACATCGGAGAAGAAACAGGAACTACAAAAGTAAAAAACATTGTAGCTAATGCTCTTAAGAGAAAATGCGTCAATTTCATAACAGAACCAACAGCACATACAAACTGTGTTCGTATTGAATATGCTGACGGTTATCATGTTGATTTCGCCATATATAAGAAAGTAGGAGATACATATTATCATGCCGGAAGTAGTTGGCGAGAAAGAAATCCAATGGCTATCAACGAATGGTTTCAAGAAGCAATAGAAAGGAAAGGTGAAAAACTTCGCAGTATTGTTCGTCTGTCAAAAATGTTTTGCAAATCAAGGGATAGTTGGATAATGCCTGGTGGTTTGATTCAATCTGTCCTATGTGAGGAATGTTTTGTAGATTATGAGCGCATAGATGAATGTTTCTACTACACAATGAAAAATATAGTAAATCGCTTAAACATTTCCATTGAAGTTTACAATCCGACCGACAGTTCAAAATCTTTACTTTTGAAACAGAAAGATAGAGATAAAATGAACAACTGGAAAGGCAGACTGAGTGAAAAATTATCCAAAATGGATATTATTACGAAATCTGAATGTACTAAGAAACAAGCTTATGATTCTTGGCATGACTTCTTTAATCATTCATTTTGGGAGTATAGCAATGTCTCAGAAACAAATAGCAGATACGCTAATGTAGTAAAGAATTCTTCTGTTCCTGGTGAAGAGTTTATTGAACATAAATATCCAATAGATTTAAAATATACAGCAAGAATTGATTGCTCAGTTTCTGCAAACGGTTTCCGTCCGCAATCTATTTTTGACCTATTAAAGTTTAAGAAGTGGTTGCCTCGGAACAGGAAATTGCTCTTTTCATGCAATACTAACGTTCCATATCCCTACAAAATCCTGTGGAAAATTAGAAATGTTGGAGAAGAAGCGCAAAGGCGTGATTGCTTTAGAGGACAGATCATTATAAGTAATTGCCCAAATAATAAGAGAAGAGAAACAACTAATTTCTTTGGTCCGCATTTCGTGGAATGCTATGTAATAAAAAACGGTGTTTGTGTAGCAAGAGCAAGGATTGACGTCCCAATAGAATAATACGACTGCACCAGAAGGCACAGCCGTTGATCCTCAAATATATACCATACACTCAAAAACTGATTCTCTCGCCATACAGACGAAGCAGTTCTCCAGACCGAGCATCTTCTCAGTATTACCGCTGAGGACAGCTTTCTGATAGCAACTGTCGGTCTGCTTCCAAAGCTCCACTTGGCGGGAGATAGCTTCACTGACTTTCCGTTCCATATCATCGAGGTACTGCACGATTTTCCCATCATTGACGAGCCTGCGAAGCCTGTCGGGACAATGGCTGTCAGAGAAATGAAGATGATACCTGATGAAGTCGGTGTGATAGGTCTTGCTCTCCTCGGTCTGTGTATTGGCGTTGAAGTGAGTGACGGTCACGATGTTTGTGTCCAGTCTCCACAGCGGAACAGATTTCTTTTTCAGGGAGCTGTATGCTGTCTGTTTACTTGTGTATCTGCTCATGATTATTACCTCCATTGTTATGCGGTGAAAGTTCTCAGCAGCTCTCACCACGGTTCTCATTTAATGTATAATAACAGGAGTACGCCAAAATAATTTGGTCTTTCGCTGGTCTTTATCTGGTCTTTAAAGTTACAAAATCTCAGGAAACAGAAGATAAAGAAAAACGAAGTTAATACATTGAAAGTGCCGTAAAACAGGCATTTTCGCAAACAATAGAATAAAATACAAGTGCCGATGCGCCTTACTCAAAGAGATAATTTTATTCTCAAACATCAAACCGTTTCGCAGAAATGCGAAGCGGTTTTTTTATACCCTATCCTAACTGTCAAAATGCACAACCAAAACATCTGTTCGTTGTCAATTTAGCTGAATATCCCCCTGCTTATTGTAAATAACAACAAAATATGATATAATTATTACTGATAAATTAACTTTTAGGAGATAACTGCTATGACGAATGAATACATAAAACCGCCCGTTGAGATACGCTACAAAAATGAACTTGATGCCTTGAAAAGTGTTGATATTGGCAAAAAGCCTGAAAATTGGGTGCTGTCGCCAAAGGCAGTGCGAACATTTATATTAGGCGGAATCATCAAAACTGCCGATGGCAAAATGCAGATAAAGCGCAAATTCTATGGCAATGACGCACTTGTTGAGCGCTGTATAATCACCCTCGCCGGAAACCGTGGACTTATGCTGGTGGGTGAGCCAGGCACTGCTAAAACTATGCTCTCTGAGCTTCTCTCTGCTGCCTGCTGCGGCATAAGCACGAACACAGTTCAGGGTACGGCTGGAACTACCGAGGATATGATAAAATATAGCTGGAACTATGCCATGCTTCTTTCAAAAGGTCCGTGCCGTGAAGCCCTTGTGCCTGCTCCCCTGCTCATAGGCATGGAACAAGGCATTTTCGCACGATTTGAGGAAATAACTCGTACCCCTGCAGAAATCCAGGATAGCCTTATTTCTGTAATGAGCGACCAGATACTCAATATCCCTGAGCTTGAAAACGAAGGACTTGTTTTCGCCAAGCAAGGATTTAATATAATCGGTACTGCAAACACCCGTGATAAGGGCGTAAATGAAATGTCAGGTGCTTTGAAAAGGCGTTTCAATTTTGAAACTGTCGAGCCTGTTCGTGACGTAAGGCTCGAAAAGGAGATCATTATCCGTGAAGCACAAGACCTTGCAAAAACAGGTCATATCGACCAGCCTATAGACACCGACGCTGCTGAACTTCTTGCTGTCACATATCATGAGCTTCGTGAGGGCGTTACCTCAGAGGGAACAAAGCTTGAAAAACCAAACGCCGTTATGAGTACAGCCGAAGCTGTGTCCGTTTTCTATCAAACTATGAGCAGTGCATATTATTATGGTGACGGAAAAACTGATCTCAAAGAGCTTACGCAGAATCTTTTAGGAGCAGTTTGTAAGGAAAACAAAGACGACCTTGAAAAGCTTAAAAGCTATTTCAGGATCGCTGTTAAGGAAAAAAGTGCAAGTGAGGGAGGCATATGGACAGAATATCTGGATACAGCCAAGTATCTGAAATAATACCTTTCGACTATTCTCAGCCATTTATGCTTTTTCCTGTAAGACACCACAGCCCTGTCTGCTCGTGGCAGCTCATCAGAGCAATTAAAGAATATCAGCCCGATGTCATACTTATAGAGGGTCCTGAAAACGCCAATGATATGATAGGTGTGTTGACGGACGAGAGAACAAAACTCCCTGCGGCTTTCTATTATTACTACAAGGACAGAAAAAAGTTTATCAGTGATGAAGCCGAAGACTATAAATGCTACTACCCTTTTATCTATGCTTCACCTGAGTATAACGCTCTGAAAACAGCCGCAGCCATGGATATAGAAGCACGCTTTATAGATCTTCCCTACAGCGAGATACTTATTACCACCGCAGAAAATAAAGGCCTTCGCAGTAATAAGGATAAACACAGCTACACTGATGACAGCAGACTTATATACAGCAAATTCTGCAAAAAGCTTTGCGAGAAAACAGATCTAAGGACCTTTGAAGAGTTCTGGGAGAAGTATTTTGAGATAGAGGGGCTCAGGTTATCTGTACAAGATTTTGTACAGCAAATGTACACCTACTGCATTATCACACGAAATGACGAAACAGAAGATGATCTTGCGGCAGACGGCACTCTTGCAAGAGAAAACCATATGGCTCTGCGTATCAAAGAAGCACTTAAAGATAACAAAAAAGTCCTTGCTGTAACAGGCGGATTCCACAGTTTGGGACTTTATGAGCTTTTGAAAAGTGATAATATCCAAAAAGAAAAGCTTCACAAGCTCTCTCAAAAAGATGAGGGCTGTTTCCCCGTAGCTTATTCTTATGAAGCAGCAGACGCTCTCAGTGGATATGCCTCTGGTATCCAGCGTCCTTATTTTTATGATTGCGTGATGAACAAGCTAATCCACTGCGATGACCCGGCAGGTGTTTACAGCGACACAGTTCTTGACCTGCTCATAGGTACAGTGAGAGCCTGTGATAAACATGATATCCCAGTGTCAATGGCTGACGCTTCCGCAGCGCAGTCTATGATGAGTGGACTTGCCGCACTTCGTGGCTGTCATGAATGTGGACTTTACGAGCTTGAGGACGCCATAACCTCGTCATTTATCAAGGGAGAGAAAACAATATCCTCCGCCCTGCCTATCGACATTATGCACAAACTTGCCACAGGCGACAAGACAGGTCATATAGGTGATATAAACCACGTTTCTCCGCTTATCGCTGATTTTGAAGAACAGTGTAAAAGGTTTCGACTTAAAATAAAAACAGTAACCCCTAATAAGACGGAAGTTTCACTTTTTACCACTGCAAACGGCATGGAACTAAGCAGATTTTTCCATAGAATGGTGTTTCTAGGCACAGACTTTGCCCAGCGAACAAAAGGACCTGATTTGCATAGGCGAAAAGACAGAAGCCGTGTCCGTGAAGAATGGGTATACAAAAAAGTTCCTGCCACAGACGTTGCTCTCATAGACCATACTGCCGACGGCTTCACCATTGAAGAAGCCTGCCGCACCTGTGCTTCAAGAACACTTCGCCATGAAAAGCACTGTGATGTTGCGGCGCATATCCTTGTGGACTGCTTCCAAATGGGCTTAGAACTCTCTGATGATGACAAGGCTTGTGCCGAGAACATTCTTAACTCAGACGGTGACTTTTTCTCTGTAGGCAGAGGTCTAAGGCATTTTATCACTCTTATGGAACTCCAACAGCTTTATAATACCGAGTTTTCCGCCGCAGAAAATTGTGCAAAGCGGTGCATGACAAGGATAATCACAGCACTGCCTGATATGGCGTCGGTGAAAGACGACCACATTGCAGAATGTGCAGCAATAATGTACGCAATGCAGAAAGCTGTCACTGACGGCTTTAGAGAATATCGTCAGGACTATGAAAACGCCCTGCTTTCCCTCTGCGGCAAATCTGATAAAGACCCATTTGTTTACGGCACAGCACTTGGCATACTTTATGCCTTTGACCCCCACCGCCGCAAGCTTGCTGAACAGGCAATGTCAAGCTATCTCAAAGGCGACAGGAATGTTCAGATACAAGGAGCGGAGTTTCTTCACGGACTTTTCAATGCCGCCCGTGATATCATCATGACGGACGATTCTTTCATCAGAATGACAGACACGCTTATCTGCGGACTTGACTATGACGATTTTATAGAGATACTTCCCTCTATGAAGCTTGCTTTCAGTTGTTTCACCCCCTATGAAATACAGCAAACAGCCACCGCTGTCGCAAAGCTTTATGACGCTGACAGTGCTGAGCTTCTTGTGGAAAAACCTATAAACGAAAGGCTATACAGCTTCGGCGGGGAAATAGATAAAGAGATAGTCAAACTTTTGTCTGAGGAGGAAAAGCCATGACAGATGAAAGCAAAGCCATATCCGTCAACCGCTGGCGGCTCGTGCTGGGCGGAATGTCTGACAAAAGCCTTTCCTTTACCGGTGACAAAGCAGCGATAATAACGTTTCAGGATATGGAAAAGCTACTCGATTATCTCTATAGCCGTGCGCAAGGTGACGATGTAAGGAACGAGAACAGCAGGCAAGGCGGCCAGGGTGGCAGTGTGCTAAACGCCGCAGAATGGATAACAAAAGTCAGAACGCTTTTTCCAAAGCAGACCGCCGATATACTTGAACGTCAAGCTTTGGAAAGGTTCAACATGACCGAGCTTCTTACCGATAAAAAGGTTCTTGAAGAAATGAAACCTGATATAGCGCTGCTTAAAACTATCATTCAGCTCAAACATCTCATGAACGGCGAGGTGTTGCAGGCGGCTGTAAAAATAGCAAAACAGGTGGCAGACGATATCAAACAAAAGCTTGATATGACCATAAAGCGAAGCCTTACAGGCAGGCTTGATAAAAACACATCGTCAGTTATGAAATGCTCTGCAAACCTCGATTTCAAAAAGACTATCCGCCGAAACCTGAAAAACTATGACAAAGCAAGCAACCAGCTTATACTGAAAGATATCTATTTCAGTGGACGTGTGAAAAAGCATAACAAAAAACGCATTATCATAGCCATAGACGAAAGCGGTTCAATGCTCGGTTCAGTCATCTATAGTGCAGTAATGGCGCAGATAATTTCCGAACTGCCATTTGCAGAGGTGAAGCTCATCATATTTGATACAAGCATCGTTGACCTCTCAGACCATGCAGACGACCCTGCTCAGACAATAATGAGCGTTCAGCTTGGGGGAGGAACGGATATTGCAAAAGCCCTTACCTACTGCGAAAGCCTTATCGTTACGCCCCGTGACACTTGCGTTATCGTGGTAACAGACCTCTACGAGGGTGGCAGTGAAGCACAGCTTATGAACGTCAGCAAAAATATAATCACAAGCGGCGCACATCTCTCATTCCTTACCGCCCTTGATGAAAATGCCGACCCTGCCTATGACAAGGCGACAGGTCAGAAGCTTGCAGATATGGGCTCATTCGTCGGCGGTCTTACCCCTGATAAGCTTGGGGATTACATCGAAAAAATATTTGCATAGGAGATGACATCTTGGACGTAATCGATAAACAGCTTGGCATTGTAAACGAACAAACGCTTATTGAGCTTTCAAACAAGGGCATTTACAAACGTGCATTGAAGGAATCCCAAAACATGACCCTTTCGGCTGAAAAAATCCATGAATGTTACATAGTAAAATTAGACGGTGAAACCTGCACCATAAAATCACCACTTGATGAAAGTCAATGCACTTGTGTTTCAAGAGGAATGTGCAGGCACATTATAACAGCCATACTGCTTTTGAAAGCACAGCTTCCACAGTACGACGGCGAGAATATCACTCCAGAGGTCATAACCTCCGAGCCTGAACAAGCAGAAATTGAACTTTCCGACCAACCTGAAATAAATTTGCTTTCTCAGGATACCCAGAAAAAGATAAAAGGATGTGCCGAACAGTGCATAAAAATAATGTCTGGAATATTTACACGAGGTCTTGTAAGAGCCGAAGAGAGCGACCCCGATAATTTTGAGCTTGCCGCAGTTTCCTGCCACGCTTTGAGAATGGCTGAGGCAGAAAGACAAATGCGTGAACTTGGCAGCCGACTTAAAGACTGTGTTTCAAGGCGAGCTTCATTCAGTCCGCAGGTATTCACTCACAAAATGTTTGAATATGCTGACAGCATGAACAAGCTTATAAAAGCCGACATCACAGAAGAAATGCTCGGCACCTTCCGCAGAGAATACACCGACTATGAAGGAACGCTCCAACTCCTGCCTATAGGTACAAGAAATGTCAGTGGCGAATACACTGGCTGTATCTACTATTTTCTCAATAAAGACAGAACATCTCACCAGCGCTTTCTAACCTACAGTGATCTGCGCCCCACGTTCTATGAAAAAAAGTCAAGACGATTTGCCGAAAGCACAACTGTATGGGATCTTGACAGCTCTCTAAACAGCTATATGTGCACAGAGCTGAAGCTTGAAAACGCCAAGGTGAGCATGGGGCATTTGTCCTCATCGTCAAAGACCAACGCCATAGGCGCAGGTCCTGCACAGCTAAACTGTTTTGCCCTCCGTGAGCTTATTGTCAGCGATTTCAAAGAGCTTGCGGAAAAGATCTCCGCAAACAAAAGCGACGAGGAGACCGACCGACTTTATTTCGTTCACCCCAAAGAGTGCGTCGCTTCATATTTTGACAAGCACACTCAACAGCAGATTTTTATTATAAAAGACGACTACGATAGACAAATATCCGTCACCGCAAAATACACAGCAGAAAATCGTGAATTTATTTCCACGCTTGAAACCATAGGTGGCAAAATGCTAAAAGAGAAGCACAAAAACTACGTCCTGCTGGCTCAGGGATATATCGACCACGGCAGGCTAACGCTTTTCCCAATAGAGGTCTATGATTTTATTGATCCGCCTGACAATGTCCCTGTACCTGTCGAGAATGATACAGACCAAGACTATGGAATGTGTAGTGAGCTTCTTGACGCCACCGAAGAAACCGACAAGAGGATAGTCACGGCAATGGAGTGCGGAGTGAACTCTGTTATCGCAGACGAACACGCTCAAAGCATACGCCAGTGCGGACTTGAAGAACTTGCAAAACGCTATGAATTCTTCACAAAGCTGTGCGAAAATTCAAGACACACCACCGCAGACAAAAGCCTTGATATCTTCACTGCCGCAGGCAACACAATGCGGTATATCAGACTTTGCACACAAAAATTAGCACTGTTCAGTGCGATAAATAATATGGAGGAGAAAAAATGATCTACAACGAAAGCACCAAAAGCTTTATAAAGCTTGAAACCGCCCTAAAGGAGCTTGGTTTTGACCAGCAGACCATAGACCTTGCCCTTGAATATCTTGACATAACAAAGCCAAGAAACAATGACCTGATGAGAAAAATTACAACAAGATACTATCCAAAACTCATGCAGTATAGTTATCGTGAAAAGCTTATCAAAGCTGTAAAAAGTGAGATAATAAATTCAGATAGTAAGGAGCTTAAAGACCGTTATATTATTTTCAGTTCAATGGCAACGGGTCCATATTTCCGATATATGACAGAAGCGCTATCTGGCAATGCCTATATATATTCCGAAAACAAAGCCATGTATATGAAGCCGCTCACTGATTTTTATGGTGAGAACGCAGAAGCAGTCTGGATATCAACAGAGATATCACACAGATCAGATCAATCCATACACTACGTTTTCACTGTAAATCCTATCTATTCCGCAGATGTTGCTATAAGGACATTCAAATACGTTAGCCCTGACGATATCATAGCACAGCTTCTCCTGTGCGTTTACGCATTGGACGCAACCGAGCTGCCTAAAAAGAGCCTGCTCGGCAAAACAAAAATTCCCGATACAGCCGCAATTGCCATAAAAAAGCTTTGCGAAGTGGTCGAAAAAAAGCCCAAAACAACTACAGCCGTTTTCTGTCTTTTTCTTGCCGCATATGCAGAAGCGTCATATTTTGTAAAAGAATATCGTGCGTTTTTTAATAAAAACATTGTGAAATATTGCGACGATCTTACCCAAGGGCTGATATATATGAAGCTCTCCACCACCAGGATATTCGACCTTATCGAAGCTCAACCACAGTGTCTTACAGATAGATACATTCTACACTTTGTCAAATTACCTGACAAAAACGGAAACTACCCTGTGCAAATGGTAAAGCTCGCAAAAGATCACCCCGATATCTTCATACAAACAATGAAGAACGCTCGCTTTGATCTAGGCATAATAATGGAGAAAATGCTCAAAGCCACTGACCCGAATTATGATGCAAAGGCAGTAGGTCTTAAAGCCGCCCAGCAGGAACATATCTCAAAAAATATAGCCGAGCATTTCAAACACCGTGACGAGATATACGCATATATCACAGGCAAAGCCGAATTAGACACCATACTCCCTTTTGCAGACGAAGAATCCTGTAATGGCGGACATCAGAATATGAATTATGTTGGCGAATATGGCGAGGACGATTTTATAATCCGCTGTATCGCCGCCCTTTCCATAGGAGCGACTAAAGATACAAGTGACCCCCTCCAACTTATAGACAACGATCTTTATTATAACACCGAGTTCATCGTCCGTGCAATGGTAAGATCAGGTCTGCCAATAGATATTATCATAAGATCCCTTGGCTGGCAGATAGAAAGCTCTTACTGTAAAGAAGTCATCATCAATAAGATAACCGCTGTCATGCCAGAATTTAAAGACAAAGCCACCATTATTGACGTAAGCAAAATGGCTGTGTCCAGCCGACTTTTGTATATAAGGCTTCTTGATATCGCAGACAGCAACAAGTACAAAGACGAATTTTTTGCCCTTTGTGACGATAACAGCAAGGTAATAAAAGCAGAGCTTGTGAAAGTTATATCCACCCACAAGGATTGGCACGATGATGTTTGCAAACTTCTTGCTCAGAAAAAATCAGCCAAGCGTGAAACTGCACTTATGATAATTGAAAATCAAGGTGCTGACGCCTACCGCACAGAGCTTGAAAAAGCCTATGCCACAGAAAAATCCGACAAACTAAAATCGAAAATATCTGAACTTTTGGGCAGCGAAACAAAGCCTGCCGAAATATCAGATGAAGACCTTGTGAATGCGCTCACCAAAGGCACAAAAAGCAAGAAAGTTCTCTGGCTTTTTGAACAGCCTTTTGCACCTATTCACTTCACCGATGATACAATCGCAGAGGATATCTATTTGCAGGCTCTCCTGCTTACATATGCAAACGCCGACGAAGGAACCCTCCCACCCGAGGGCAAGGCACTTGCCCAGAAGCTCAAAGCTGATGAGCTTGAAACATTCGCCCTTGAAGTCCTGAGCCGCTGGCTTGAAAAAGGTGCAGAAGCGAAAACAAAGTGGACAATGTATTTTGCGGCCATTTACGGCGGTGATGAAGCAATAAATTGCCTGACGGATTACATAAAAGAATGGTCGAAACAGTCATTAAATATGCGTGTTGCCCTTGCGGTTAAAGCAGTCAATGCAGTAGCTCTGAACGGCAGTTCCTATGCACTTATGACTGTAGACAATATTTCAAGAAAATATAAGAGTCGTGCGGTCAGAGCTGCCGCAGTTGACGCACTTGCCAATGCCGCTAAACAGCTTGGCTTGACAACGCAGGAGCTTGCGGACAAGATAGTACCTGACATGGGCTTTGACGAGAAAATGTGCCGCACCTTTGATTTTGGAAGCAGAAAATTCTCCGTTTATCTCACTCCACAGCTTGATATAGAAATATTCGAGGGCGAGAAAAAGCTTAAAAATCTCCCTAAAATAGGCGTTTATGACGACCCTGCCCTCGCAGAAAAGGCTACTGCTGATTTCAAGGAAATGAAAAAGCAAATGAAAACTGTTGTTGACGCACAGAAACAGCGTCTTGAATATGTGCTTATGCTTGATCGTAAGTGGACAGCAGAAGCTTGGAAAGCTCTCTTTGTAAAAAATCCTCTCATGCACTGCTTTGCGATAGGTCTTATATGGGGCATATACGAAAACGGTAGCCTTAAAACTGCGTTCCGTTATCTTGACGACGGCAGCTTTACAAACTCAGATGATGATGAGATAGAGCTGTCCGAGGTTATGCAGGTAGGGCTTGTTCACCCGCTGGAGCTTACTGAACATGAAAAAGAAGCTTGGCTGGAACAGCTTGATGATTACGATATAATACAGCCATTCGACCAACTAAGAAGAAAGGTATACAAAGTAGCGGAAAGCGATAAGAATAAGACCGCCTGCGAGATCTTCAAGAATACCGAGATAACGAACACCACTCTAGTCAACCGCATGACCAAAGCAGGCTGGTATAAAGGTCAGGCACAGGACGCAGGCTTTTTTTATGAGTTCATAAGAAATGATATCTCAGGCAAGGGGAAAGATCCCGACGGCAAGCTCGTCAACATAGGCATGACCGCCGAGCTTAAATTCTCAGGAACATACATCGGCTATTACGAGATAGAGGACGTGACCGTGGAAGAGCTTTACTTCCGACTTCCCGACGCTGCATACAATGACAACATGAAACTTGGCGATGTCAATCCAAGATACTACAGCGAAGTTGTCTTACAACTTAAAAAAGCTATAAACAAGTAGGCATAACAAAAGGCAGTTCTGATTTTTTCAGAGCTGCCTTTTACTTATTTATTTTCCACAGGAAGTCCGTGATCTCCTGCAATGTGTCTGCCTGCCTTGTTCACACAATATATGCAAACAGGAACTATGTATAAGCAAGCCGCTATCCATGCCGCCTGATCTGTGAAGCAGATCGCAAGATAACCGAATTTCGGCACAAATATCATACTTACAGAAATTCGAGCTATCATTTCCGTCACTCCTGAGAATATAGCAAGTCCAGAATATCCAAGGCCCTGCGTACACATTCTGCAAGTGTTGAGTATACCGAGCGTCCAATAGAAAAAGCCTGCGTAGAAAAGATATTTGGCTGAAGCAGTAAGCACTGCTGCGTCTGACTTATTCACAAAGATAAGCGAAAGCTCTCTGCCGAAGAATATAAGTACAATACCGGCTATTACTCCATATGTCATGCCAACGCCAACTCCAATGCGTATACCCTTTTTGATACGCTTGAGATTTCCTGCACCGAGATTTTGGCTTGCAAAAACAGACGCACCTGTTGCAAAAGCGTCATACGGACACATTGTGAACTGCTTTATCCTTGCCCCAGCCGTGAATCCTGAAACATAAATGCTTCCAAGCTTGTTGTTAGCCGACTGCATGACCATTGAACCGATAGCCGTTATGGAATATTGAAGTCCCATAGGAAAGCCCATTATTATAAGGTTCAGCACCGCAGGCTTTGACATCACTCTGTCCTCTTTGGTAAATTTCAGCACGTTTACCTTTTTCATGATAAATATAGCACAAAGTATTCCGCTTATCGCCTGAGCAACGACCGTAGCGATAGCCGCACCCATGCAGCCCCACCTGAACACGATAACACACACAAGGTCAAGTGCAATGTTCAAAACCGTTGATATAGCAAGAAATACAAATGGCGTTTTACTGTCGCCAACAGAACGCAATACGCTTGAAAGCAGGTTATACAAAAGTGTGAACGGTATGCCAAGAAATATCACCAGAAGATATTTATATGCGTCATCAAAAATATTCGACGGAGTTGAAAGAAGCTTCAATATCTCACTGCAAAGCACCGCACAAACTGTGGTCAACACAAACGCAGTAACGGCGGTTATAACAATGGAATTGTAAAAATACTGTTTCAGGTTTTTTATGTCCCCTGCTCCGAAATGCCTTGCAATAGGCACGCCAAAGCCGCAGGCTGTTCCCATGCAAAAACCAAGCACCAAAAACTGCACACTGCTTGAAGCTCCGACACTTGCAAGAGCGTCAGAACCAAGAAATCTTCCCACGATGGCAGCGTCAATAAGATTGTATGTCTGCTGCAACAAATTTCCTAAAAGCAGAGGAAGCGCAAAGCTCATTATAAGCTTGAACGGACTGCCCGTTGTCATGTTTTTTGTCATTACTTTTCCTCCAAAAATCTAACTGTTACATTTATCATCTTTAATTTTTACTATCACATTCTATCATCAATATATGAAAAAATCTATAACACAAATTAAATTTACTTTTGTGATTTTAGACAAATATAATAACAAAAAACATACATATTGCACATAAAAAAGGCAAGCATATTTCAGCCTGCCTTTGTGTAGCTTACGCTTTATACGTTAAATCTGAACAGAACGATATCGCCGTCCTGCATAACGTAATCCTTACCCTCAAGACGAACAAGACCCTTTTCCTTAGCCGCCGTCATAGAGCCACAGCTCATAAGATCGTCAAATGAAACAACTTCAGCTCTGATGAAGCCCTTTTCAAAGTCAGTGTGTATCTTTCCTGCCGCCTGTGGAGCTTTAGTGCCCTTTTTGATAGTCCAGGCTCTTACCTCAGGTTCGCCTGCTGTCAGGTATGAAATAAGACCAAGAAGCGAATAGCCCTCCTTGATTATTCTGTTAAGACCTGAAGTTTCAAGACCGAGGTCTGCAAGGAACATTTCCTTGTCCTCATCGTCCATGTCAGATATCTCAGCCTCTATCTGCGCACATATCGGGAACACAGCCGAGCCTTCGGCTTTTGCAATCTCGCAAACTTCCTTGTAATGCTCGTTGCTTTCGATATTGTTTCTGAAATCATCTTCGCAAAGGTTAGCCGCATAGATAACAGGCTTAAGTGAAAGAAGCGGTGTTTCTTTAAGTATCTCCAGCTCGTCCTCTGTCATGTCATAAGAACGTGCAGGCTTGCCGCTTTCAAGATGCTCTTTGAGCTTTTCAAGGAACTCTACAGCAGAAGCAAGAGATTTGTCGCCTTTCATTGCCTTTTTAGTTCTGTCAAGCTTTCTCTCGATAAGCTCAACGTCAGAGAAAATAAGCTCCAAATCTATAGTTTCAATATCTCTGCGAGGATTAATAGAGCCGTCAACATGAATGATGTTAGGGTCGTCAAAACATCTTACAACGTGAACGATAGCGTCCACCTCTCTTATGTTTGAAAGAAATTTGTTTCCAAGTCCCTCGCCCTTTGAAGCACCCTTTACAAGACCTGCAATGTCAACAAATTCAAGTGTTGCAGGAGTAAACTTTACAGGGTGATACATCTCAGCCAGCTTGTCAAGTCTTTCATCAGGCACCGAAACAATGCCCACATTCGGTTCGATCGTGCAAAACGGATAGTTCGCAGATTCTGCACCCGCATTTGTGAGTGCATTAAAAAGTGTTGATTTTCCTACGTTAGGAAGTCCTACCATGCCAAGTTTCATATCAATATACGCCTTTCGTTAAAATTTTACGCCATCATGGTCAAAATCATCTTCATCATCATCAAAGTTATAATCATCATAATACTCGTCAGGGTCAAAATGATCGTTACAGCCACCCTTGTCTATCTTGTTGTTACAACCGATAGTAACGCCTTTCTTGATAGGCGAAACAAACAGACCAATTATAACGCCAAGGAGAAAAAGTGCAAGACCTTTCCAAAAATAGCTTACTGTGCAGTTATTTTCAGTATCGCAGTTTTCTTCAAAAATATCCATAATAATACCTCCGTCTATTCTACTGATTTTAAAGATTCTACCATATCTATCTTTTTAAGCTTGAAATGAAGAACCAAATTAACTATAAATGCAAATGCCAATGTGAGCAATGCACCAAGCACATACGCCCACCAAACAAGCTGTCTGTTGAACAGCACAAGGTCGACCTCAGAAGTTATCACAACAAAATAGTGCAGTATCTTTCCTGCCGCAAGACCCACGATAATTCCCACAAGCGTCGATATCAGATTTTCTCTGTAAATATACGCTGAAGTCTCACCGTCATAGAATCCAAGCACTTTTATTGTCGCTATCTCACGAACACGCTCAGTTATGTTTATGTTTGCCAAATTGTAAAGCACCACAAACGCCAAGCCTCCCGCGCAAACGATGAGCAAAATAACGATAGCGTCAAGGCTGTCCACAGAATTAAGGAAACCTCTGCTTGAATCATTTTTAAAGCTTATTCCATAAAACTCGTCATTTGAAATAAGCTGTTCCTTGAAAGAGTTTTCATCAGTGTCTTTCTTTAGGTCAATAAAAGAAAGATTATAAACAGGCTTCTCACCGTATACACTTTCAAAATCATCAGGAGTGATGTAAATATAATGCAAAGCATAGTTCTTGCTTACTCCGCCTATCTTGAACTCTTTCTCCTCATGACCACTGAGCTTTATAGTAATAGTGTCACCCGTTTTCAGGTCAAGAAGCTTTGCAAGCTTTTGTGTTATGATAACAGAACCGCTTTTCACTTCAAGGTTTGATCCATTCTCAGCAGATACAAGATCGATATAATCTCCCATATTTTCAGGAGATTTCGGCACGATCATAGAAACAGACTGGTTTTCACTTTCATTTTCTGCAATGCCATCTGTACTCTGCATAAGCATAGATTTGTCTACCTGTGCGATACTGCTTATCTTGTCCTCCAATTGTTTCTCGTCAAAATCAGCTGAATTAAGTACCGCGATACCATCATACAGAAATATCTCATTGAATTGCTTTTCGGCAATAGTCTTTATAGAATATTTCAAACCAAAACCTGTGACTATCAGCGCCGTACAGCCTGCCACTCCCACGATTGTCATAAAGAAACGCTTTTTATATCTCAGCAAATTTCTCACAGTGACCTTTGCAAGAAAGTCAAGCCGATTCCATATAAAATCCACACGCTCCAGCAAAACACGCCGGCCATTCTGCGGTGGCTTTGGACGCATAAGCTGTGAAGGCTGTGACTTAAGCTCTTTGATACAAGCGTAAAGCACCGCCGAGCAAGTGCAAATAACCGACACCACCAAGCAAAGCACCATATAAACAGGCTTGAACGGTGTGTCAATATCAGGAATGTTATATAAAATATTATAGCAACTATAAATTATCTTCGGAAAGATCTGCAATCCAACAGCAACGCCTATGCAGCTTCCTGCTGATGCCGCTGTTGCTGCATAGAAAAGATACTTTCCAGCTATTCTTGCCCCACTGTATCCTAAAGCCTTGTATGTACCTATCTGCGTTCTCTGTTCCTCTACCATTCTAGTCATTGTGGTCAGGCACACAAGCGCCGCCACTAGAATAAAGAACACAGGAAACACCTTTGCAATAGAGTCGACCTTCTGAGCGTCCCCATAAAAGGAACTATAATCAGAGCTAGCCTCAAATCTGTCATACTGATAGAATGCAGGCGTTTTAACGGCTTCAAGTTCTTTTTTCGCTCCGGCTATCTCATCTTCTGCCGCCGCAAGCTGACCATTATATTCATCAAAAGCCGCCGTACTTCCTGTCTTTTTGTCTTCAAGAAGCTTTCCTGCCACTTCTTCAAGCTGTTGTGCTTTTAAAAGCTGTGACCTTGCAAGATACTTTGCACTAGAACCACTCTGTTCAGCCTTATTATAAGCCTCCTGAGCTTCCTCAACCGACTTCTGCGCCGTTGCCAAAAGCTCCGTAAGCTGATTTTCGTCGCAGGCAAGCGCCTGTTTCAAGATGTCAACTTTCTCCTGAGCGACGTCAATACTGTCCTGAGCGTCACTGCTTAGTTTTTCAAACCTTGCGTTCACACTGTCCTCAAAAAACTCCACCGCCTGAACGCTCTTATCTTTCACAGCCTGCTTGTACTCGTCGGAAAACGGGTCAAGCTCGTCAGTGCCTTTGAATTTCACATAAAGCTCTGTGTAATAATCGCACACAAACTCGCTTTCAGGCACAAAAACGTTGCTTACCACAGTTCCGTTGCCCACTGTGGTCGCATCACGCTCATAGCCGATATAAAGCGGTGAAGCCACAATACCTACTATCCTGTATGTGTCAGTTGCCAAAGTATCAGTTATATTTTTTGACGAGTCAGGCTCGTTGATCTTTATCTCTCCGCCCACCTTAAAGGTGTTAGGTGAACTCATTTTTACCTCTACTGCGCACTCGCCTTTTTTTTCAGGCAACCTGCCCTCTAGTAAAACAGGCTTATCAAGATTATTAGGGCTGTTCTCATCAACAACGTCGTTAAAGGACATGAATTTCAGCACAAGGTTTTGATTTTCATGATAGTAGAAAACGTCCTTAGAATATCCCGCCATAACGCCCTCAACGTTCTCTGCCTTTTTCACAGCCTCAACGTCCTCAGACTTAACGCCTATAGACGACATTAACTTAATATCCATAAGTCTGTTATCACTGAAATATTTCTCCGCCGTGTCTATCATATCAGGCATAGTCGCCTTGATACCAGAGAAAAAACCACAGCCAAGAAGAACTATCAGAAAAATAGAGAGAAATCTGCCCAACGAGTGCCTTATCTCTCTGACAGTATCCTTTTTCAATGCACTTTTCATGACAGACCTCCCCATTGTAATATCAATCTTCCCCGTCACTATCCGAAAAATCATCAAGACCTATCCTGCCCGATAGAATAAAATAAACAATCGCCGCAAGGACAAAAACGACAGGAGCAAAAATTATAATAGCTTTTTTAGCCCACTCAACCCCCAACGCTCCCGCCAGCATAAAACACAGCACACCTGAAATATCCAAAAATAGCATACAAAAATACGTCCTCAGTGCCGACACCGCAGGTGCTGTGTCCCCATCGGGGTCAGCTTTATCACTGAAAATATTTATCCTGCCTGCTGAAAACACAAGCAGAATAAACACCGCCATAGCAAGAAGACTCAGCACAAGATCCACCACATAAGGCTTTGTCCTGCCTGCCGTCATGCCCACTATCAGCACAAAGCAATCACACCCCATGCAGAACATTAGAGCCGCCGTATTTACCACCGTAAGCACAAGCTGAAAAGGCGTAAAAGGAACTTTTTTCATTTTATCTTAATCGCCGAACATTTCCTTAGAAAGCTTGCCAAGCTTCTCACAGCCGTCGATTATCTGTTTGTCTGTAGGAGTTGAGAAGTTCAATCTGAATGAAGCTGTCTTGTCAGACTCGCTTACCATGAAAGCATTGCCCGGAACAACGGCTACCTTATATTCTGCAACAGCCTTTTTGCAGAAACCAGTCATGTCACTGCCCTCCGGAAGAGTACACCAAATGAACAGACCGCCCTCAGGTCTTGTGAACTTGATCTGTGAAGAGAAATTCTTCTCGATCTGCTCTATCATAAGTTCGAGCTTATGCTTGTAGATCACTCTAAGCGAAGCAAGATGTGCTTCGATATCATTGTCCTTCATGAAGTTGTAAGCCAGCATCTGCGCCCAGATGTTTGTATGTACGTCAGCCACCTGCTTGCATACAACTATCTTTCCGATTATCTCCTTTGGAGCGGAAATGTAGCCAACTCTGATACCAGGAGCAAGTATCTTCGAGAATGTTCTTGAATACATAACAAGACCGTCCTTGTCCATGCTCTTGATAGACGGGATAGCCTCACCCTTTATTCTCAGGTCGCCGTATGGGTTATCTTCAAGTATCATAACACTGTACTTCTTAGCAAGCTCGTAGATAGCCTTTCTCTTTTCAAGAGAAGTTGTAAGACCAGTAGGATTCTGGAAGTTAGAAATAATGTAGAATACCTTTACCTTGCCTGTAGCGAAAGCCTCTTCAAGCTCTTTCAGGTCAACTCCGTCTTCATGAAGCGTGATACCCTTAAGCTCAACATTGTAAGACTTAAACGCATTAAGTGAGCCTATAAAGCTTGGAGCTTCACAGCAAAGAATGTCGCCTGGGTCGCAGAGAACTTTACAAGCAAGCTCGTTAGCCTGCTGAGCACCGCTTGTGATGATAAGATCATCTCTCTCAGGATCAAATTCACCCTTCTTTTCAAGCTCTTTCTTAAGGAGATCTCTCAGCGGAGTGTATCCCTCTGTAAGGCTGTACTGGAGTGCACCGATAGGATTTTCCTTGAATATCTCTTCTGATATTCTATTAAGCTCGTCCACAGGGAATGCCTCAGGAGAAGGATTGCCTGCTGCAAATGAAATTACCTCTGGGTCAGAAGTAAATTTAAGTATCTCTCTGATAGCAGAAGCCTGCAAATGAGAAACCTTTTCTGAAAACTTATAAGTCATATCTTTTTTACCTCTTTTTCTTAAATATACATAATATGATTATATCACATTTTTCCTATAAAATAAAGTGTTTACGCAAACTTTTTTTAGTATTAGCACCCTAAGCTCTATTTTTGTGCAATTTAAACAACTGCATATCCACCTGACATATGGACAAACCGTAATAAAACCCACCATAACAGCATAAGATCATATAAAAACAAGTCAGAAAGCAGGTTGACAGATGAAAAGACAAGGCTTTATAAAAGGCTCAGCAATATTGCTTGCAATGGTTCTGATAACAAAAATTCTGGGACTTCTCTATAAGATACCTCTTACCAATCTTCTTGGCGGCACAGGCATGGGATATTTCGCTTCAGCATTCTCAGTTTTTACACCAGTTTTCGCCATAGTCGTTTCAGGTATCCCCTCCACCATGGCTCGCCTTACCGCTGAAAACTATGCCCTTGAACGCTTTTCAAATATGCGTCATACCAAGCGAACTGCATTTTTTCTTTTCACGATCATCAGCGCAGCCGCTGCTGCAGTAATGATACTCACCTCAGATTTTCTGTCACGCAATGTAGTCGGCGAGCCAAGTACAAAATATGCTCTCATGTGCGTTGCCCCATCTATTATTTTCTGTACCATTATGTCAGTGGAACGCGGTTACTGCGAGGGCTTGCAGAATATGATACCGACCGCTGTATCAGAAGTGATAGAAACCCTTTTCAAACTTATCCTAGGTCTTGGTTTCGCCTACGGACTAATGTATCATATCTCCGATATATATGATAAAACAGGCATGATATTCGGCACAGCCTATGAAAACTCACGTCAGGCAGCCTCCGCCGCACTTCCATTTATAGCTGCCGCAGCTATCCTAGGTTCGTCCATAGCCTCTGCGATCGCCTGTCTGTATATTCTCATATCAGGCAAGATCAAAGGCGACAGCGTAACAAAGCAAATGCTTCAAAGAGATACCATAACAGACCCCACAGGAGCAACAGCCAAAAAGCTTGTCGTCTGCTGTCTTCCGATCGCACTTATCTCAGTGATAATGACCTTTGCCAACATGATAGATATGCTCACTGTCAATCCGTGTATCAAAACAGCCATGAAAGCTTCTCCACACACATTTGACAGCCTGCTTTCTGATAAGCTCACCACCGATATGCTCCCGAACTTCATTTACGGCTCTTATACTGGTCTTGCAGTGACAGTTTTCGGTCTTGTTCCGACCATCACCGCAATGTTTGGCAAAAGCATACTCCCCTCACTTGCCGAAAGCTGTGCCAAAAACGATAAAAAAGCCATGCAGTCAGGCCTTACAAAAATGCTCATCGTCACCAGTATCATAGCCATACCCGCAGGCATGGGCATCGCAGTTTTGTCAGAACCTATCCTGCGTTTTCTTTTTGGAGGCCGTGAAACTGAGATACAGGTCTGCATAATGCCAATGTCCATACTAGGAATAGCAGTAATATTCCTTGCCATAGCAACTCCCTGCTTTGCTATCCTGCAAACTCTGGGAAAACCTCACAAAGCCATAATAATTATGTTGGCAGGTGGAATTATCAAGCTATTTCTGAACATTATACTTATAAGACAGCCCATAATAAATATATCAGGAGCAGCTATTTCTACTCTTGTATCAGAGGTTTTCATATGCGTCCTATCCGTACGCTCAGTTTGCAAAATGACGGATCTAAAACCAAAAGTGAGCGAAATTTTCGTAAAGCCCACCTACGCCGCTATTATGTGCAGTGTGACAGCCATTTTGTCACACGAAACACTTACGAAAATAGCCCATTTGCAAATAAATCATAGATTTGTGACCCTTTTTTCTATAGGAATTGGTAGCACAATGTACTTTTTTTGTTTATATTTATTGTGCGAAACGCCGAAAAATATTGTAAATTGCATATTTTCAAAAAAAAATCCGCAAAACCCTTGAAATTTTGAGCAAAATGGTTTATTATTAATAAGCACCCTTTTGGAAAGGTAATGATGTAATGAGCGATAAAATTAAGGAATTGCTTGCTAAAGACAGCTTTGATATCAATGATCTTGCGGATATCGTGGTAATTCTCAGAAGCGAGAACGGCTGCCCGTGGGATAAAGTCCAGACCCATAAGTCTATCAAGAAAGATTTTCTTGAAGAAGTCTATGAGGTCATGGAAGCAATTGACTGTGACTCTCCTGAAATGATGAGAGAAGAACTTGGCGACGTTCTTTTGCAGGTGGTTTTCCATACAGTTATCGAGACCGAAAACAACAATTTCAGACTTGACGATGTTATAACTGATATCTGTAAAAAGCTTATCATCAGACACCCACACGTTTTCGGAAGCGTAGAAGCTGACAACGTTGAAACAGTGCTTAAAAATTGGGACACTATCAAGAAAGAAACCAAGGGACAGGAAACTTATTCCGATACCCTTAAAAGCGTTCCAAAGAACTTTCCTGCACTTATGAGAGCTCAGAAGTTAAGCAAACGTGCCGCAAGAGCAGGTATCGAGTATGACAATGCTCATGATATCAGCGCACTTGAAAATGCTGTTAAGGCTCTTGAAAACAGTGCTGACAGTGATAAAGCCGTAGTTGCAAAACAGCTTGGTGAGATAATGTTCACTTGTGCTTCACTTGCAAGAAAGCTTGACCTTGACGCTGAAGAAGTGCTGACGGATACAAATAATAATTATATCGAAAAGTTTGAGAAAACAGAAAATGCTGTAAGGCAAAACGGGCAGGATATGACCGCCCTGAGCATAAATGAGCTTGACGCTTATTGGCGAGAGCAAAATGAATGAATAACTTTATTCGTTAAAAATAATTTGGAGGTAAAAACAATGACAAAGGCAGAACTGATCAATCTTATCGCAGAAAAGGGCGATTATTCAAAGAAGGACGCTGAGAAGGCACTTACAACTGTTATTGATTCTGTATCAGAGACACTTGCTAACGGCGAGAAGATCTCACTGGTAGGTTTCGGTACATTCGAGGTTAGAGAGAGAGCTGAAAAGACAGCTATCAATCCTCGTACAAAGGAGCAGATCACTGTTGCAGCTAAGAAAGTTCCTGCATTCAAGGCAGGCAAGGCTCTTAAGGACGCTGTAAACAAGTAATCTAAAGCTTATGCCACTCAGACCTAGCCTGCGGGTTAGGTCTTTTTTACTACAAAGGAGGAAAATATGCGGCTTGATAAATACCTGAAAGTCACAAGACTTATTAAACGACGTACCATTGCAAACGAAGCTTGCGATGCAGGCAAGGTGCTTGTGAACGATAAGATTGCAAGAGCTTCATATGACGTGAAAGTTGGCGACATTATCACCATAAATATGGGTCAGAAGCCTGTCAAGGTGGAAGTTCTCAATGTCACCGAGTATGTAAAAAAAGAAGAAGCAGCCGAGAATTATCGTGTTATCAGCTAAAAAAAGAGGACCGCTCAATGCGATCCTCTTAATTTTTTATCTATTGTGCATTTTATGCATTTGCACTCAGATCATAATCTGATAGATCAATATCAGAGAGATCGTAGTCATCATAATCATCATAATCACCATAGTCATCATAATCTGACTCAAGATCACCCTCTGCATTTACAAGCATATTGTAGACCTCGTCACCAAGAACTTTCTTTACATTAGCAACAAATCCGTCACTGTCACAGCCTGCAAGGTATGTATTCATCTGATCGTCATTTGTCATGTCATAGATCTTGTCGCCTGACGGAACAGTGATGTCAGAAGCCTCTGTCTTATTTCCTGTAACTGCCATTGTAACAAACTGCTTGCCGTTCATGCCAAACTCAACAGAAAGATCAAGCTTATCAGCAGTTGAAGCAGAAGCAAGCTCTACCCAGCCTGATACAGCCTGAGAATCAGATGTACCATTCACATCAAATCTGATAGTACCTGAGAATGCGTCACCCTCTTCTTTAAGGTCTTTGAGAGTCACCTCAGCTTCCATTGTGTCAAAGTTTATGCTCGGTGAAACTGCCATGGTAGGCTCAAGGGAAAGTCCACCGTCAGCAGAAGTCTTGTCAGCGTCTATATCTGAATCAGACGCAGTTTCCATTTTCATTGTGAACTTGCCATTTGTAACACCGTCAACAGTATTTGCAGAACCCTTGAATGATGCACTGCCCTCACTGCCCATGTTAAGGCTAAAATCAACAGCCACAACGTCATCCTTAAGAATGGTGTAAAGAGTTGCACCCTCGCCGTCTTTTTCAAGGCTAAAGCCCGCAAGATCGTCACCGCTGTAGTAAGCGTCAAATTTTACAGTTTCGTCAAGATTATCGCTTGCAAAAAGTGAATCCATAGAATCAGCATACTGTGAGATTATCTCATCATATGACATACCAAGCTCTTCAGCAACGCCTGCCTTGCTGAACATATCTTTAAGCGTAGCGTCGTCCTTAGCCTTGTCAAGAACAGCCTTAAGAGCAGCCTTTACATCATTGCCTGAGATAGTGTATTCCTTAGTTGTATAGCTGTACTCGTTTCCGTCAATGTCACCAGTCTTTTTCTCACCGTCAACAGGCTTAGGGAAAGAGTCCTCCATAACCTTCTTGTATTCCTCCAGATCCTTTTCAAGTGCGTCAGTATCAAAATCAACATCAGCGCCCTCAGCAGAATCAAAGAGAGAATCAAGGTCAATGCCCTGTGAAGAAAGCTCACTGCCTACCTTGTCTTTAAGGCTGTCAACGTTAACCATAAGATAAGCATCAGAAAGCTCAGGTATCTGAACATAAGCCGACTTGTTATCTCTGGAATATATAGCATTAGCAGACACAAGATTATTTCCGCCATATGTCAGCGAAACATCTGCTTCAGTGTTGCTTCCCTTCTGCTTTGTAACAGTTGTCACAGAAATAGGCTGTAAGCTAACGCCTGCCTGCTCTGTGAAGCCCTCGCCGAATGAAACAGTAGCCGTTGCATTGTAAGCAAAATCAAGTTCGCCCTTGATAGCCTTTTCAGCCGTGCCAAGAGTGTTGTTTATATTATCTGCCACCTGAGTAAGCTTAGCCTTACCGCCCTCAGTTTTACCATCATTACTGTCTTTATTTACAAAATAATAGCCAAGACCTGAGCCAACTATGCTAAGACCCAAAACGCCTGCCAATACAGGTGTAAGCACCTTGTTTTTTACCATTTTATTTCCTCCTTAAAGAAACTCATGTTTCTGTTCGTATTTAAAATATAACATACTTTTAACAATTTGTCAATAGACTAACATATTACAAATCAGCTACAAATGTCCCTAAAATAACAAAAAGAGAGGCACAAGGCCTCTCTTCATCATATTCTCTTATCAGCCAAATTCAAATCCGCCAGCCCTCACTCTGTCGATAAAGTCCCCGAGAATATCAGTATTAGTTTTCGATACCGAGTGAAGCAAATAAATAGCCCCCGGGTGAGCCGCATTCACAAGCTTTTCAAGTGCCTGCCCCTCATCAGGCTGATTGTTCACGTCCCAATCAGCGTAAGCAAAGCTCCAAAGCTCAGTCTCATAACCGCAGTTTGCCGTCACTCCAAGAGAGAACTCCGAAAACTCACCCATAGGCGGTCTGAACACTGTCATGGTATAATCATAGTTATCCTCCATATACTTATGGAAATCCTTTATCTCCGACTCACATTCCGCCTGTCCAAGCGTCGGCATAGAATAATGGTGTACCGAATGATTTCCCACAATATGCCCCTCGTCTATCATACGCTTCACAAGCTCAGGATTTTTCTCTGCATAATCCTGCAAAAGAAAAAACGTCGCCTTGACCTTTTTCTCTTTCAGCACATCGAGGATCTTTTCAGTGTATCCATTCTCATAACCCTGATCAAAGGTCAGATATATCTTGTCATCATTATTTATAGCCTTTGCGTTAAGCTTGCCGTATTGTGCATTAAAATCAAGCGCACCAGTCGTCCTGTTCTTTTCGTCCACAAGAACGCCTTGACCATATCCGACTTTGTCATGTGAAAGCCCCGAAAGATCTATCTTTTCCTTTGCGGTTTTCTTTCCCACAGCCACAGGCTCGATGACCGCCGAGCTTGTTCCCTCTGACGAATTTTCCTCACGCATTATCACTGTCCTGCCACAAGCACTGAGCGCTACAACTGCACAAATAAGTGCCATGCAATTTCTTATCTTCATATAAAGCCCTCCGTTTTCTTATCATCTTATACTATTATGTTCAGAAAACGGCTTTATACAAAAATACGTTTCAGGTAAATTCTGACGTAAAACAAAAAGGCGGTAAAAACTACCGCCTTTAAATATCAGTTATGACTCAAGATAGGACTTTACCAATGCCTGCAAAAGTTCATCTCTGTCAATATGACGAATAAGACTTCTGGCATTATTGTATGTTGTTATGTAGGTCGGGTCCTCAGAAAGAATATAACCTACGATCTGATTAATAGGATTATAGCCCTTCTCTTTCAGAGCGTCATATATAATTGTAAGTGTCTTTTTCAGCTCAGCCTCCTTGTCGTGCTGTACTGAAAATTCCATAGTTTGTTCGTGCATTATGCTCAGCCCCTCTGCAATGTATTAATATCAGCAATACGCCTGATATTATTATACTCCATTTGTTTCAAAATAACAAGTCAAAAAGCAAAATTTATGCACATTACACAAAACAGCCGCCACATTTTTTACATTCTGAGTTCAGCACCGATAGCCTTGAGAGCTTCAAGAACTTTCTTCATAGCCTTGTCAGCCTGCTCGTCAGTAAGCGTGCCGTCATGTGAACGCATTGAAATGGAGTATGAAACAGACTTTTTGCCCTTTTCGATCTGCTCGCCCTTGTAAACGTCAAAAAGCGTTACCTTTTCAAGTATCGAGCCAACAGCCTTGCTTATAGTCTTTTCAAGAAGAGCCGCAGGGATATCGTCATCACAAACGATAGACAGATCTCTTGTTGTAGCAGGATACTTAGGCAGTGGCTTATATGTCTTCTGAGCAACACAGCTTGCCATAAGCTCAGGAACATTTATCTTGCCCACATAAGCTCTTGCGTCAATGCCATAGTTCTCCAGAACTCTTGGGTGCAGCTCACCGAAAATGCCGATCTCCTCACCATTTACTTTAACAACAGCAACTCTTCCCGGGTGGAAAGCATAGAACTCGTCAAAGCTACATTCAGCAGTAGCCTTTTCAAATTCAACTTTCTGTGCGCCAAGCTTAGAGAGCAGACCCTCGACAAAACCCTTGATGTCATAGAAATCAGCCTTCGTCTCAGTGTCATAGAAACCAAAACCAAGTCTTTCAGGCTCGTTAGGAAGCACCTCTCCCTCAACTGGTATATACTCGTTTCCTCTCTCGAAGATATAGCACTCAGGGTTGCGGTAGCTGTAGTTTCTTGCAAGCACTTCACATACAGACGGAATGATAGTCGTTCTCATAACGCTAGTGTCCTCGCCAAGAGGGTTTGTGATAACAACTGTCTTTCTAAGTTTTGAGTCAGCAGGAAGATTTATCTTGTCAAAATACTTAGGCGAAATGAATGAGAATGTAGATATCTCGTTAAGACCCATGGCGAGCATAGATCTCTGTATATGTCTGTCAAACTTCTGCGCCTCGGTGAGCTTAGCCTGTGCAACGCCTCTAACGATAGTGTTTGGGATCTTGTTGTAGCCGTAAAGTCTAGCAACTTCCTCTGCCACGTCAGCCTTGCAGGCAATGTCCACTCTGTACCATGGCGAAACTACCTTGCCGTCCTTTATCTCAAAGCCAAGCCTTGTGAGATATTCAACCATGTCGCTCTCAGGTATCTCAGTACCAAGGAACTTATTTATCCACTCAGGGTCGAAATCAACCGTCTTAGGTGTCTCGTCCTCATAGTTCTCATCAATATAAGTCTTTACGACCTCTCCTGCACCAAGCTCCTCAACAAGCTGGAAAGCTCTCATAAGAGCCTCATAGCACTCATGTGGGTCAAGACCCTTTTCATATCTTGCAGAAGCGTCAGTTCTCATGCCAAGCTTCTTGGCTGTTGTTCTTACACTTGCGCCGTCAAAGCAAGCAGACTCAAATACAACAGTAGTTGTATCGTCCATGATACCGCTGTATTCGCCGCCCATAACGCCTGCTACAGCAACCGGCTTTTCAGCGTCAGCAATGACCAGCATCTCTTCTGAAAGCTCTCTTACCTCGCCGTCAAGAGTTGTGATAGTTTCTCCTGCTTTAGCGTTTCTGATGTTGATAGATGCGTCCTTAACATATCTAAGGTCAAAAGCGTGCATCGGTCTGCCGTATTCAAGCATAACATAGTTTGTGATATCAACAAAGTTGTTGATAGGTCTAACGCCGCAGCCTCTCAGTCTTTCTCTCATCCAACGAGGTGACGGACCTATCTTTACATTCTTAACGATACCGGCCATATATCTCTTGCAAAGGTCAGTGTTGTGTATCTTTACCTTGAGCATATCGTTGATATCCCCGTCAATGCCCTTGAACTCAGGCTTCTTGACCTTCAGCTCAGTGCCGAAAGTAGCCGCAGTTTCTCTTGCAAGACCGATAACAGAAAGGCAGTCAGGTCTGTTTGAAGTTATCTCAAACTCAACTGTCGTATCATTATATCCTATAGCCTCATGTATATCCTTGCCTACTGTCTTGTCGCAGTCATCGCCAAGAATGAAAATTCCGTCCTCTATAGCATATGGGAAATCGTGAACAGAAAGTCCAAGCTCGCCCAGTGAGCAAAGCATACCATTAGAAGCAACGCCTCTCAGCTTGCCCTTTGTTATCTTCACCTGCTTGCCCTCATGTAGAACAGATGACTTGTGCTTTGCAACAGGCACAAAATCGCCCTCATGAACGTTCTGAGCGCCGGTAACTATCTGAACAGGCTCGTCCTCTCCCACGTCTACCTGAGTGATGAACATATGGTCAGAATCAGGGTGACGCTCCATAGAAACTACCTTGCCCACAACAACGTTAGAAATATCCTTGCCCTCCTGCTCAAAGCACTCTACCTTTGAGCCTGAAAGCGTCAGAGCGGAAACAAAATCCTTTATCGGCATATCGCAGTCTACATAGTCTGCAAGCCATTTCATTGACAAATCCATTTATTATTCCTCCGTAATCTTATCATTTACCGCAGTTTTGTATCTTCTCGTCCAAGTCCTTTAAAAACAGCGGTCTATAAATATAGAAATCCTTCCACCGCTTTATGTTCACAGTATATTTTATCCCGAAATTATCAGTTATCTCAGCTTTCATGCTGTCATTGACACCCTTTGTGCTGTGAACTATGGTCTTGAACCCTCTAATATCCGTATATTTTATAAGCAGTTTGGCCTTAGGCACATACATATATCTGTCAAGTAGATAAAAGGTCTTGTATTTGAACTCGCTTCCCTCTATCTCGCTTTCCAAAGCCAGCATATCCTGAGCGTCAAATTGCTCCAGCCTTGCAAGGTTCCCTCTGTATTGTTTTACCTGCCTTTTAAATCCTCTTATTCCGATAAAAAGCAGTATACCAAGAAAAATTATCAGAAACCCACTTAGCACGAACATATCCCACGCACTCTGCTGTTCTTTTACAAGCATGACCGATAACCCACCGCCAACGCCTACTATCAGCGCCATAAGTGTGCTGATAGCCGCCGACGTTACAAGCTTAGCCTTTGACGGCACAAGCTTTCTGTAAAGCCTGCTCTGGCTCATAACTTCATTCATCAGAACTGCTCTAAAAATCTCATATCATTCTCATAAAGCAGACGCATATCATTGATGTTGTATCTGCCCATTGTTATTCTTTCAAGACCGATACCAAATGCAAATCCGCTGTAAACCTCAGGGTCAATGCCACAACCCTCAAGTACCTTAGGGTGTACCATACCTGCGCCAAGAAGCTCTACCCAGCCCTCCTGCTTGCACATTGAACAGCCCTTGCCATGGCAGTTGAAGCACATAAGGTCAACTTCAGCAGAAGGCTCTGTGTATGGAAAATGGTGTGGACGAAGTCTTATCTGAGTGTCCTCGCCGTAAAGACGCTTCATAAGAAGCTCCAGCGTACCCTTAAGGTCAGCCATAGTGATGCCCTTGTCAATAACAAGACCCTCTATCTGGTGGAACAGCGGTGAATGTGTGGCGTCCACTGTGTCAGAACGGTAAACTCTGCCAGGTGAAATAATTCTGATAGGCGGCTTTCTCTTTTCCATTGTTCTTATCTGAACAGAAGAAGTCTGTGTTCTAAGAACAACGTTCTCATTGATGTAGAATGTATCCTGCGTATCTCTAGCAGGGTGAGATTTAGGCATATTCAGTGCCTCGAAGCAATAATGGTCTGTTTCAACCTCTGGACCGTCAACGATATCAAAGCCCATGCCAAGGAACACTTCCTCTACCTCTTCAAGAGTAGCGTTCAGAGGGTGAGGTCTGCCTATTCTTGTTTTCTTGCCCGGAAGCGTAACATCTATAGCTTCCTCTGTAAGCCTTACCTGCTCCATTTTGCTCTTAAGCTCTTCCTTACGCTTATTGAGAGCATTCTCGATATCAGCTCTTACCTTGTTTGCAAGCTGACCGATAACAGGTCTTTCCTCTGCGGAAAGCTTGCCCATTTGCTTAAGTATGGAAGTTATCTCTCCCTTTTTGCCAAGAAATCTTACTCTGAAATCTTCCAACAGCTTGGCGTCATCAATATGTGAAAGTTCTTCTTTCGCACGCTCGTCAATGCTTTTCAACTGTTCTTTCATTACTTATCCTCCTATAAAAATAAGCCCTGCCCCGACTAAACAGGACAAGACTTTGAAATTCTTGTTTATACCACCTATCAGTAAAGAGCCAACACTCTTCCGTCCTTAACGCAGACAGACGTTCACGCTTACTAAAGACTATCTCTCATTCGGCATGACCACTCGCAAGTGAACTTCATTTTGTCAGGATATAAAGCCGCTTTCAGAAAACGCACACACGCCGCAGCTTCTCTCTGAAGACCCTTAGCAAAACTACTCTCTCGGTCATAGTGTTTTAAGTTTATTGATACAATAATATGTTATCACATTCTGCCCCACATTTCAAGGGCTTAACAAAAAGTTTACAACTACAGTCCATGCTTATGAAGCCTGTCCCACTTCATATCCTCCTCGGAGTAATAATCGTCCTCCTCGTCCTCTATCTTGTTGTATTCCTTGTGTGGATAACCTATCTTCTCATAAAAGTCATTGATAAGCACAAGCTTGCCCTTAGTGTCCTGAAAGCTCAGAGCTATCATACCGTCCTCAGGCACAAAAGCTTTCTCCCTGCCCTCTTTGTCCTTTACCACAAAGCTTGACTTCTCCACATTTTTCAGTACGCAAACGAGTCTGCCCTTGTTTGTCTGATAAGACTTCTCTACCTCCTCATAGTAAAGGCATATGTGCAGATAGCTTTTAGAAAGCCCCATGCGTTGAGAGTGTTCAATGTGATCCTCATATATCCTCGTGTAAACATCAGCGTCCCGTGAAAGTGAGTAATACCAGTACATAAGCCCGCCAACAGAACAATTGCAAGCCCCCAGCAGTATAAGCAGAACCTTTGCAAAGACCGCACTTGCAAACACCGCACCAATTATGATGATAACGACCCCAAGCAGGATATTCTTATACATATTCCTCTGCATTTTCCTGTGTTCTTCAATATCATGTGCCGCCTTGACCTGCCTCTCCGCCCTTGACAGCTTCGGAGGATATTCATAAACCGCCTGCAAAACATTCACCTCTCAATTAGGATAACCATATGATACAAAAAATGCACAACACCCATAAGAGCATTGTACATTTTCTTATCTATTTTCAGTTTTATTATACACCTGAAATGCGCAAAAGTCAACACGTTTGAGTAAAAATGTGCCACATATGTGAAGCCTCACATGACTAAAGTCACGTGCTTCCCATAAGTGTATAAATACACGTAGTTTCTTTAGGAAACGGGAACAGCGTTACTACAAATACAGCTAGAACTCAGAAACCTATGCCGATAAAGACATAAGCTCCGCATTCAAGCTAATTAATGTAGATAACGTGCAGGTGCTTCTCCTAGCAGCCTGAGGAACTTTTGCCTCAAGTGCTAACCTCTCCCTCATGGGCAAGGATTTTAGTATTTCTCGTACAAAGTATCTGCTTCCTATGTTATACGAAGCAGACAGATCACAGTTGTACGTCTTTCCGTTTTTAAATTTGCAAAGCTCATAAGTATCAAAGCCGCCATATTTGCCACGAAGAACAGCACCGCTGCCGTCATAGGCAAGCTTACTTGTTCCCCAAGCACATATATGGCTTATCCTCTTTCCCAGTCTGTGTGCTTTATCTGTTACGATAGCCTGTACTTCCTGGCTTCTCCACAGCTTGAGCTTTTGTTTCTTTGAGCCTCTTACTTTCCCTTTTTTATCAAGGTGTTCAAAAACAATTACATCAGCGTTATACATAATTGATATATCCATTATGTAATTTGCTGTTTTGCAAGCAATATCATGATTTATACTCTTTGCTCTAGTCCAAAGCCTTGGTGTTTTACTATTACCATACTGCTGTGCTTTCTTTATACGATTAATGCTATGCGTTAGACGGTCTGTTTCTTTAGGAAGCTTGCAAAAACGTCTTCCAATGATAGTGCCGTCGCTGCGTATAACGCTTATGGTAGCGGCTGTATTTATGCCAAGATCCACAGCTACTATGGTTTGTTCAAACACGCTTTTGTTTGTTAGTTTTGTTTCTTCTTCAAATGGGAAGTCCAAAAACCACTCTTTGCCTCTTTTCTGAAGAGTTGGAACACACTTTTTTCTATCGTTACAATGCTTGTATATGTAATCCATATCCGATCTTCTCAATCTAATAGTTATCCAATCCCAGGTATTGCGTATATACACCTTCACCTGAACTGTGTACTTATCAACTTCTCTGAACATTCTGCGACTATACATACGAGGATAAACATATCCTGCTTTCGGAAAAGAAGGCTTTTTGCCTTTGCATTCTTTCTTCCAGTTATCAAGATTACTTGTATATGAGGCTATCTTGCCGATAGCTTCATTGATAGCTCCTCTTCTTAAAGAAGAAGGCAGTTTGTAGAACTTTGAATCAAAATCATATGTAGGATGTGGATTATCCTTTGTTCTATGCACAAGGCGTTCAACCAAGAATTGTTTTCTGTTGCCGTTTAACTGTGATATCTTATCCCAGTTATCATAGCACACAGTAAGGAGATAATCAACAGCTTCACGATATATGGATATCGTATCCTTGAATATATGATTATATCCCTTTATCTTTACTTTGTATGTTGTGTAGATCTTCATTATCGTGAAGCCTCCTTTCTCTGATTATTTGCTCATTTATTTATTTTTTCACTTGTTCAAGAGACCTATCGCTTACGGTAGCTACAAAATATGACGGATTCCATAAATGTCCTCCCCATAGCTGTTTCTTTAGTTCTGGGTGACTTAAAAACAACCATCTTGCGGTATTGCCTTTAAGAATTTTAATAGCATCGGATAGTCTAAGCTGAGGTTTGCAATCAACAAGAAGATGTATATGGTCTGGCATTATTTCCATTGCAATAGGGATCATATCTAAGGATTTATCAATTACCCATTCTTCTTGCTGTCATTCTCTCTTATCTCAACACGGCGTATCTTACCGCTGATAGTCTTAGGCAGCTCGTCCACGAACTCAACTATTCTAGGATACTTGTAAGGCGCAGTTGATTGCTTAACATAGTTCTGAAGCTCCTTAGCAAGCTCAGGAGAAGCAGTGTAGCCCTTTGCAAGCACGATAGTAGCCTTAACTACCTTGCCTCTGATAGCGTCATCAGCCGCCGTGATAGCGCACTCAAGTACAGAAGGGTGTTCCATAAGGATACTCTCTATCTCGAAAGGTCCTATACGATAACCCGAAGCCTTGATAAGGTCGTCCGTTCTTCCAACATACCAGTAGTAGCCGTCATCGTCCATGTAAGCAGTGTCGCCTGTGTGATACATACCAAATCTCCAAGCGTTGTCCGTTGCCTCAGGGTTTCTGTAATACTCCTTGAACAGCGCAGGGTTCTCGCCTCTCTTAGCGTAAACAACGATCTCGCCTGTCTCGCCTACCTTAACAGGCTTGCCCTCGTTGTCAACTATACCGATATTGTAAAGCGGTGTAGGCTTGCCCATTGAGCCCGGCTTTGGCTCCATGCCGTAAAGATTGCCCACAAGCACAGCGCCCTCTGTCTGACCGAAGCCCTCCATAAGCTTAAGACCTGTGTACTCATACCACTTGTTGAATACCTCAGGGTTAAGAGCCTCACCGGCGATACAGCTATATTTCAGTGAAGAAAGGTCATAGTTTTCAAGACCCTCCTTGATGAAAAATCTGTACATTGTCGGAGGTGCGCAGAAAGAAGTCAGCTTGTAATCCTGAATTACTTTCAGCACGTTTGCAGGAATAAATCTGTCGAAGTCATATACAAAAGTCGTTGCACCGCAGATAAACTGACCAAACATCTTGCCCCATGCACACTTTGCCCAGCCTGTTTCAGAAACAGTAAGGTGCAGTGAGTTCTCGTCAAGGTGATGCCAGTGCTTAGCAGTGATAATGTGTGCCGCAGCCAGTGAATACTTGTGCAGTACCATTTTAGGATAACCAGTAGTACCGGAGCTGAAATACATGAGCATTGACTCAGTAACGTGTGTTTCGATCCTCTCAAAAGTCTTTGGATACTTGTCCATTTCGCTGAGAAAATCTATCCATCCCTCTTTCGCACCGTGAGTGATAAACTTCTCTTTCATGCCGCTGTACTGCTCAAGAGCTCTGTCCACCTGATTAGGAACATCGTCCTCCGCAGTTGCCACGATGTAAGATATAGAAGCAGCGTCAAAGCGGTAAACATAGTCTTTTTTCTTGAGCTGACAAGTTGCAGGCACAAGGATAGCGCCTATCTTCATAAGACCGTAAGCAAGGAACCAGAACTCATAATGACGCTTAAGAACAGCCATAACAAAATCGCCCTTCTTAACTCCGTGTGCCAGCATCATGTTAGCCACCTGACTGCTCTTTTCAGAAAGATCCTTGTAAGTGAAGATATGCTCTTCACCCTCCTCGTTGACCCACTGCATAGCCACCTTATCAGGCACGTTCTTAGCCAGCTCGTCTATAACGTCATATGAAAAATTGAAGTTCTCAGGCAGGTCAAGCTTAAAGCTTTTAAGTCTGCCCTCGCTGTCAAGCTCCTCGTCAACAAACCTCTTGTAAAAATCAGCCATTACAAAACTCATATATGAAATCCTCCGTTTTAATTATATCCTGTTTATCTCATGACAAATGCTCACTATGTCCTGCGGAACTTCCGCAATATACTTTGCACCTGCATTTTCAAGTTCTTTTCTGCCCCTGAAGCCCCATTCACAGCCAATGCAGTCAAGACCCGCATTTTTTGCCGTCATAACGTCCACATCAGAATCGCCGATAAGCACAGCTTCCTCAGCCTTGACCCCAAGCGTGCCAAGAATATTGTATATTATCTCAGGCGCAGGCTTTGTCGGAACACCGTCCTTTTTGCCCTCGATCAGGTCAAAATCTTTCTCACCGAAAATATTCTTTACAATGTAGTTCACAAAGCCGTCAGGCTTGTTTGAAGCCACCGCCGTCATAATGCCCTCATTGCGAAGCGTGTCAAGCACCTCGCAGATATGCTCATAAGGCTTGGTTTTGTTCACACATCTCTTGTTGTATTCCTCAGAGAACTCAGCATGATACTTTTTGATGTTCTCCTCGCTTCTCAGCTTCTCAGGCAAAGCCCGCTCAACAAGCTTCAAAGTACCATTTCCCACTAAATGCTTGTAGGTATCATAATCAAACACAGGAAACCCATATCTCTCAAGTACCGCGTTCATGGCGTCCCCAAGATCATAAATAGAATTTACAAGCGTTCCGTCCAGATCAAAAATAAATAGCTTTTTCATAAAACCAGCTATACAAAAAGCCTTTCCTCCCTCCGACTTTCAATAAACTTGTCGGTCACCATGCACTAATTTTTACACTTATCGCAAGTTTATACACATATCATAACTTTGTACACTTATCATAAGTTTGTACATCAATCGCAAATTTATACACTTGTCTAAAAATCACGAGATTTATTATACACTGATATTGTGGCTTGTTTATGAACATACACACCTGTAATTGTTAAATTAAAATTCACAAAGATATCTATGTGATACATATTTGCGTGAATAAGCAAATTGTTTTAAACAAATATAGTCTGTTCAGCGAATATTTTAAGCCCTATACATATTAAAATAATTCCCCCAACTATCCTTGCCTTGCTTTTGAGTTTTCCGCTGAATTTGTTACCAAGCATAAACCCACAGAACGATAAGGCCGACGTAACGACACATATAAACGCCGCCGACCTGACTATGCCCACACCAAGTGCCGCAAAGCTTATGCCCACAGCCAGAGCGTCAACCGAAGTCGCAAATCCCTGCACAAGCATCGCCCTGAAAGTGAGCCTGCCCCCTGTCTGGATCTCATCGTCCCCCGAACCGCATATCATGTTCAACCCTATGAACCCAAGCAGTATCAAAGCTATCCAGTGGTCGAACCTCTCTATGTACTCCGCAAAATTCATGCCCAGCGCATAGCCGATCGCAGGCATTATCCCTTGAAAAAGCCCGAATATGATACCGCACATCAATGCTCCCCTGACTCTCCCTTTTCTGACGCAAAGCCCATTAGTCACCGATACCGCAAAAGCGTCCATAGAAAGTCCACACGCAGTAAGAAAAAGCTCGAAAATACTCATATAATCCCCCTGTATAATTTATAAAAACAGCTTTACATTCAATCTTGACTTCCCTTATATTTTTATCTGCACCCACACTTTTTTACGCCTGCTACCACACCTTTTCTGTATGGGCGAACAGCGTTCGCCAGTCGAAGCAACAAACCCATGCTTTCATCAAACAAAATAGCCCCCACTCAACAAAAAACGCCATCTCGGAAAATACAAAATAACATCTTTGCATTTTCCGAAAACAGCGTCATACCGTTATATTTTGTTAATCCTCACACTTTGAAGCAAGAAGCGAGCTGTATTGATTTCTGAACTGCTCAAATCTGCCCTCGTCAAGAGCCTCTCTTATCTTCTCCGTGAGCGTGTTGTAGAAATACAGATTGTGCATAACTGCCAGCCTGCCGCCCAACTGCTCCTCAGACTTGAACAGATGACGAATGTACGCCCTGCTGTGATTACGGCAAGCAGGACAATCGCAATGCTCGTCAATAGGTCTAGGGTCAGTTTCATACCTTTTATTAGTGATGTGCATAATGCCGTTCCATGTGAACAGCGTTCCGTGACGTGCATTTCTGCTTGGCATTACGCAATCAAAGAAGTCCACGCCTCTGTAAACAGCCTCGATTATGTTTGTCGGCGTGCCAACGCCCATAAGATATCTCGGCTTATCCTTTGGCATAAAAGGTTCGACCTTTTCGATAATGTTATACATTACCTCAGTAGGCTCACCCACCGCCAGACCGCCAATAGCAAAGCCCGAACAGTATTCCATTTCTCTTATGCGCTTCATATGCTCGATACGCAGGTCCTCATAAGTACAGCCCTGATTGATACCAAACAGCATCTGATGCTTGTTTATAGTCTCCTCAAGTCCGTTGAGCCTTTTCTGCTCAGCGACACATCTCTCAAGCCACCTTACCGTTCTATCACAGCTTGCCTTTGAATAGCTATGCTCAGCAGGGTTTTCCACACACTCGTCAAACGCCATTGCGATAGTAGAAGCAAGGTGCGATTGTATCTGCATACTCTCCTCAGGGCCCATAAAAATTCTGCGACCGTCAACGTGAGAATTGAAGTACACGCCCTCCTCTTTGATTTTACGCAGCTTGGCCAAAGAAAATACCTGAAATCCGCCGCTGTCTGTAAGAATAGGCTTGTCCCAGTTCATGAACTTGTGAAGTCCGCCCATTTTGTATATAATGTCATCGCCCGGTCTGACGTGCAAATGATAGGTATTGCAAAGCTCCACCTGAGTTTTAAGCTCGTTTTTCAAATCAATGGAAGAAACTCCGCCCTTTATCGCCGCCGAAGTTCCCACGTTCATAAATACAGGCGTCTGAATAGTTCCGTGAACAGTTTCAAACTGCCCCCTGCGTGCAGCACCCTCTTGTTTAAGTAATGTAAACATAAATTCTCCTTTATCATTCTATTATATCAGACGGCAGCCAGCCGACTGTGGCATTTTCCGAAATTACCAAAGACATTGTTTCATCTTCGTAAAAGACCGATACCCGCTCACCTTTTCTGACAGCAGGAAACGATGACAAAAACTGATATACATGAGGCTTTTCATCAAAAAAATATATTTCACGGTCAGGAATAAGACCCTCGCCCCCTGAATACTCATCTCTGACCTTTGTCATATATCCATTTTTCTCAATTATCGTTATATCCTGCTTTTCCCAATCAACATAAACAGGTTTCATGTCACATGAAAAATCCTTTAAGACAGTTTTCTTTGGCATATCTGTATCCCAAATTATTCTATGAGAATAATTCTCGCCGCACTTATCAATGATAAACAAATTCATCTGACAAGCCTTCTTGATAGTCATTCCGCCGTCAATACATATCATTTTCTTTTTGCTGTCGATTATCGGAAGATTAGTCACATTTGAACGCTTATAATTGTATGTGGGATAATGCCCGAAAACAAGCTGCTTTCCTGTTGGATTTTCTTTCCGCAAAAACCACGGAACAGTTATAGCATAAATATCATCTGTATTTCTCCAATCAGGACGGTTTTCAAGCCCTGCATGAACAAAAACATATTCCTCTGTTTCAAGGCACGTTGGAAGCTCTCTGATAAAAGATAACAGCTCGCCATACTTCTCTACAACTTTTTCTCTTATCTCAAGCCAGTTGCCCTCCCAGCAGTCAACATATCCCAGTGTATTAGCCATTTGCCTGAACGTGTTATGCTCATTGCGGTAAAACTGTTTCACAAACTTATCAAAATCATAATGATAAGCCATTCTTGAACACATTATGTCATTATTGCCCATTAATAATATTGCCTTGTCACTTTTATCGCAAAGAGCCTTGACATATTCAAGGGTCTTTATATTGTCACTGCCATGTTCAAGTATGTCGCCGACTATCACAAGATAGTCATTTTGCGGGTCATATTTTGCCTTTTTCAGCAGTCTATCAAAAAGCTGCCAATGGGTATGGATATCGCTGACAGCAAGAATCCTGCATTTTTCAGGCAGCGAAAGATCAATGATCTTATCCATTAATTCTCACCATTTCTAAGATCGTACATAGCCATACTTTCTCTTGTTCTGTACTCATGCTTTTCATAATATCCAATAAGCTCTCCCTCATCATTTCTGAGAGCTATCATGTAAACGTCCTTATTTTCCTTTTCATTATGAAAAGTGTAGACTTTGTTGTTGCCCTTATCCTTTTTGAACCATGCAATGACCTGTTCTATCTTAGCATTAGAATCCCCGTTGTGACAGCCCTTTATGGACCTGCCCACAAGAGCCGCTCCTCCACGCTTTTCATATCTTTTGACCGCTGTCGGGTTCATATATACTATCGTATGCTCAAGGTCGCAAATAACCACAGGTGCATCGTCTGCGTCAATAACGCTCTTAAAAAAGTTATTTTCCATTTCCGTTCTCCTTTATGATATCATTCCTGCCCCTTATTCCTTTAAGCACCATATCCAGAGGCACACCAAATATTTTTATGCAAAGCACCAATACAATAGGTATCGCTGTAAGTGCCAGATAAAGCTCCCAACGTTCAGGAAAAGCCTTTGCAAGATATGCCTGATAACCATAGTATGTGAGCATATAAACAATAGTCCTGTGCCAGAAGTACACCTGCAAAGTCCTGGAGCCACACTTTGTTATCAGTGGAATCTTCACATCAAGCCCAATACCAAGCACCGCCAAGCAAAGCAGTGCCGAGATACCCATAACAAGAAGCCTGCTCAAAAAAGTGCAATCCATGTCCGTTGCTTCAGATATGGAAAAATAAGAGTTTCTTCCCGTAAGAAGCATTCTCAGCGGATAAACAAGCTTTGTTTTTCCAAAGCAGAAATAAGTCCAAATGCCTATCACCCCCAAGGACAGCACCCTTACATACCACTTCTTCACAAAATCAGCTACCTTTTCAGGGTCAAGCACATATCCGCAGTAGTAAAACGGGAAAAACACCACTATCCTAGATAGTTCATATTCATCGCCCACGCTAGGGTCATACCCTGCCGCAAGTGCCGTCACCATAGCCGCCGTAAGCACCGCCCAAGGTCTGCTGTTTCTTAACAGATAGCAAAGCACCATAAATGCCGCCATTGCAAACATATACCAATATACACCGTCGCCGCCTAAAAGGTCAAAGAAAATCTCGCCATCACTGTTTTCCTTGTCAAAATCCGTCTGAAATCTTACCTGCGACCAATAATTCAGGCATTTCATTAACATTCCGATAACAACAAATCCAAGCGTCTTTCCAAGCACTTTCCTGCCGTCATCATGCCCCCTGTTGAAAAGTCCTGATATGAATATAAACAACGGCATATGAAAAGCATACAGAAACAGAAATGCGCCGCTAAAAACCTTTGCCTGCGGTACACCTGTTTCACCGCCGCCGTCACCAAAAAGCTTGACAGTGCTGTCGTCTATCAAATGCCCCAAGACCACAAGCACTATAAGCAGAAATTTCAGATTGTCATATAAATACAGTCGTTTCTTCTCCCCTGACTTAACGTCATTCATATAGAAAAAACCTCCGTAAAACAAAGTTTGAAATGAGATATCATCGCCGCAGGCGATACCTTAATTCCTCACTCAGATATTATGAGCATACAATCACCAAAGCTGAAAAATCTGTATTTCTCCTCCACAGCTATCTTATAAGCGTTCATAGTGTTCTCGTATCCCATAAATGCAGAAACAAGCATTATAAGCGTGCTTTCAGGCAGGTGAAAATTAGTAACAAGTCCGTCAAGCACCTTGAACTCAAAACCAGGATAAATAAATATCTCCGTGTAACCGTCACATGGAACTATCTTTCCGTCATTGAATGCCGCCACGCTCTCCAGCGTCCTGCATGAAGTAGTACCCACCGCAATAACACGTCCGCCATTTTTCTTCGTTTCGTTTATCATGTCTGCAGTTTCACGGCTAAGCTCATAATGTTCCCTGTGCATCTTATGGTCAAGGACCTTGTCCTCCTTAACAGGTCTGAACGTGCCAAGACCAACGTGCAGAGTAACATACGCAATGTTCACACCCATTGCCTTTAAGTCCTCAAGCTGCTGCTCAGTAAAATGCAGACCGGCAGTCGGCGCAGCAGACGAGCCAAGCTCATGAGCATAAACCGTCTGGTATCTGTCCTTGTCCTTCAGCTTTTCAGTAATATAAGGCGGCAAAGGCATCTGACCTATCTCGTCAAGTGTGGCAAAGAAATTCTCCTCGCACTCAAATCGTGCGATACGGTTTCCGTCCTCCAGCACGTCGATTATCTCCGCCTTCAGCTTACCGCCGCCAAAAACAAATCTTGTGCCGATCTTGGCTTTTTTGCCAGGTCTGCAAAGAATCTCCCAGACCATGTTCTCTTTCTGCTCCACAAGCAAAAACTCAATGAACGAGCCTGTGTCCTCACGCTCGCCGTATATCCTCGCAGGAAGCACCTTGGAGTCGTTAAGCACAAGCAAGTCACCTTTTTTGAGATAATTGCATAGATTATAGAAATGGTCGTGTACCACCTCTCCCGTCTGCCTGTTTATCTTCATCATTCTCGAAGCATTTCTAGGCTCGACAGGGGTCTGTGCAATAAGCTCCTGTGGCAGGTCATAATAAAAATCCGATCTTTTCATGTTGTTAATATCAAGCATTTTAAATATCTCCTATTTATTTAAAATATAATAATTATAATAATGTAGGCAACGGCGTCCTCTACGTCCCACTCTCACCATTCTCAAAGTCCTTATTCCAACAACTGTCAACATTCTTCAAAGCCATTTAATTTCATATAAACTTATTAATTTACAGAAAATTAAAATATTTTTATCTATATGTATTGACAGAACGCTAAATATTTGTTATCATTAAACAGAACAGATAGAGGTGCAGTTGAAATGAGTATCATTTTTCGTGTGACCCCACACAACAGCGTCCCAACGCCTATGGTAAATGAGAAAGGTAAAACTGCCGAAGCGGAGTATCGGGAACACTCCTGCTGACTGTTAGTTTAATAGACTATCAGTTGTCATCATTACAAATGGTGGAGTGCTATCGGCATAAATTTTTATGTCAACATTCTTATTATATTGTATGATGAACTGGTTTTCAACCAGTTTTTTTATTATTTGTTTATTTTTTATGTTTTGTGCAAAATAACATTTGAACAGCGGCATATTTTAGTGTATAACGCCAAAGAAAATTGTTACCATGGCACAGGAAAAGGAGTTTTAATATGAAAAAGTACAATGTCGGTATCATCGGTGCAACAGGAATGGTAGGTCAGAGATTTTCTCTGCTTCTTGACAAACACCCATGGTTCAATGTAGTATGCGTTGCCGCTTCACCACGTTCGGCAGGCAAAAAGCTCAAGGACGCAGTTGCAGGCAAGTGGAAGCTTTCAGAGCCTCTGCCGGAAGCTATCGGTGAGCTTACAGTTCTGAACGCCGAGGAGGACGTTGAGAAGATCGCTTCAATGGTGGATTTCGTATTCTGCGCAGTTGATATGAAGAAAGACGAGATAAGAGCCCTTGAAGAAAAGTATGCAAAGGCTGAATGCCCTGTTGTATCAAACAACTCCGCACACAGACATACTCCTGATGTTCCAATGGTCATTCCTGAGGTAAACCCTGAGCATATCGAAATAATAGCTTCACAGAGAAAAAGACTTGGCACAAAGAGAGGATTTATCGCAGTTAAGTCTAACTGCTCACTCCAGTCTTACGTTCCTGCTCTTGCTCCTCTTATGGATAAGTATAAGGTAACAAAGGCTCTTGCCTGCACATATCAGGCAATTTCAGGCGCAGGCAAGACATTTGAAAGCTTCCCTGAGATCCTTGACAACGTTATCCCTTATATCGGCGGCGAGGAAGAAAAGTCTGAGAAAGAGCCTCTTAAGATCTGGGGTCATATCGAAGGCGACGTTATCGTTGACGCAACAGCTCCAGCTATCACAACACAGTGCCTGAGAGTTCCTGTTTCCGACGGTCACACAGCAGCAGTTTTCGTATCATTTGAGAATAAACCTTCTAAGGAAGAGATTCTTCAGGCTTGGAAAGATTTCAGCGGTGTTCCACAGGAGCTTCAGCTTCCAAGCGCTCCAAAGCAGTTCCTTAACTACTTCACAGAAGACGATCGTCCACAGGCTAAGCTCGACAGAAACCTTGAGGGCGGCATGGCAGTTTCTATAGGCAGACTGAGGGAAGATTCACAGTATGACTATAAGTTCGTTTGCCTTTCACACAATACACTGAGAGGTGCGGCAGGCGGAGCAGTTCTGCTGGCTGAACTTCTTGCAGCAAAGGGCTATTTTGACTAATATAACACATATATACGCACGAAAGGAGTGCTGTTTATGAAAAAGACTATTTTCACAGGTGCAGGCGTTGCTATCGTTACACCTATGAACGCTGACGGCTCTATCAACTTTGACAAGCTGGGCGAGCTTATCGATTTCAACATCGACAACGGCACAGACGCTATCATAATCTGCGGAACAACAGGCGAAAGTGCTACCATGACAGATGAGGAGCATATCGAGTGTATCCGCTATGCTGTTGAAAAGACAAATCACAGAATTCCTGTTATCGCAGGCACAGGCTCAAACCATACAGAGTATGCCGTAAACCTTTCTAAGAAGGCTGAGGAGCTTGGTGCTGACGCTCTGCTTTGTGTTACACCTTATTATAATAAGACTTCACAGGCAGGACTTATCGCACACTTCTCCGCTATCGCAAAGGCTGTTACACTGCCTATCATTCTTTACAACGTACCGTCAAGAACAGGTGTGAACATTCTTCCTGAGACCTGCCGTGAGCTTGCAAAGATAGACAATATCGTTGCTATCAAGGCAGCAAGCGGAAACATCAGCCAGATAACACAGGTAGCAGCTCTCTGCGGCGATGACCTTGATATCTATTCAGGCAACGACGACCAGATCGTTCCTATCATGGCTCTGGGCGGAAAGGGTGTTATCTCAGTTCTTTCCAACTGTATGCCATTTGAAACACATGAGATCACACAGCTCTGCCTTGATGGAAAGTACGAGGAAGCAAGAGAAAAGGTATTCAAGACCCTTGGTTTTGCAAAGGCACTTTTCAGCGACGTAAACCCTATCCCTGTCAAGGAAGCTCTTAATCTTATGGGCTTTGAGGTCGGCGAGTGTCGTCTGCCGCTTGTAAGAATGAGCGATGATAAGATAGAAAAGCTGAAAGCGTCAATGAACGCTCTCGGACTTATCAAGTAAAATATACAAAGGGCGGAGAAATTCGCCCTTTATGTTTACCGTTATAAAAATGTACTAATGTAAGGGTTGGCGTCCCCGACAGCCCAAACGCTGTCTTTGACATTATCACTTACGTTTATCTACAAATCAAAAAGAAAAGGAATGATATAAATGACAAAGATCGCAATATGTGGCGCCTGCGGAAAAATGGGCAGGTTCATATATGACGTTATATCAGAGCGTGACGACTGCACAGTAAGCGCAGGTATCGACAAATTTGGCGAGGCTTATGCAGACTTCCCTGTAGTAAAAGAGCCTGCCGACCTGCCTGAAAAGCCTGATGTAATAATCGACTTCTCACACCCTTCCGCACTTGACGGACTTCTCAGCTATTGCCTTTCAAACGGCACTGCCCTTGTAATAGCTACCACAGGCTATACAGAAGAGGACACAGCGAAGATACACAAGGCATCCGAGCAGATACCTGTTTTCTTCACATTCAACATGACCCTTGGTATCAATCTTCTTGCAAATCTTGCAAAAACTGCCGCAAAAGTTCTTGGCGGTCAGTATGATATCGAGATAATTGAGAAGCACCATAACCAGAAGATAGACGCTCCGTCAGGCACTGCTATCATGCTTGCAGACGCAATAAACGAAGAGCTTGACAACAAGTATCACTATGTTTACGATCGTCATTCTGTAAGAGCAAAGAGAGAAAAGACCGAGATCGGTATGCACTCTGTCCGTGGTGGCACTATTGTTGGCGAGCATGAGATAATCTTTGCAGGCAGAGATGAAGTCATCTCCCTCAAGCACGAGGCTCATTCAAAGCAGGTTTTCGCTGTGGGTGCAGTGAATGCAGGCGTTTTCCTTTGTGGAAAGCCGGCAGGACTTTACGCAATGAGCGATCTTCTTGCTTCACTTTAATTAAATATCAAATACAATGGGTGTCCTTGATGTTCCACTATTTCAGAGATTTTTTACACACTCTCAGGCTGCTGTTTTATACGGCAGCCTTTTTTCATACAAAAAAATAGCCGTGCGTGATTTTTTCCGCACAGCCATTTCATTACATATTCTTATCAAGCTCCAAAGTCGTTTTCTCACGCTTTGTAAGCTTTTTCCATTGTACTTTGTACTCTGCATAGACCATTTTCCACTCGGCTTCATCAGGAACATATCCACCGAAGCAGGTCTTTTCAAAAAGATCTATAAGACCGCCAAGCTCAACTCCACGCCTCTTAACAAGATATTCTCTTATCATTTCAGGCGTGTATCCCGATAGCTTATCATTAGAAGATATGGTCAAAAGCCTTACCACCCGCCTGTAAAGCCTTATGACCTTTTCTCCGTTATCTCTGAATTTAAGTGACAGTCGGAAAAATACCTCGATAATTCTGTTAAGGAACACGAAAACCACAAGCACAAACGCTACACCGATAAACAGTGCGATCCTGCTGAAATAGCTTACAAAAGTTGAAACATCAAAGTTCGTACCATTTGCACTGTAGTCACGCTGATAGCCCGGAACTGTCGGATCAAAAGTCATCCAGCCAATGCCTGTGATAAAGACCTCTACAAAAGCGTGAGCATGGCTATCTCTTACCACAAACTCTCCACGTTCATTCTTTTCATATGCTGCAAAGCCCTCAACATACCTTGCTGGAAGTCCCAGCATTCTCGCCATAAGCGTCATGCTTGTGGCATAGTTTGTGCAGTTTCCGCGCTTGCTCGTGAAAAGAAAATATGCGATAGACTCATCGTCAGGCTCATACTCGTTATCGTAAACATAGCCGTTCTGCTCAAAATAATCCACAAGCGCCTGAGCTTTCTCATAATCATTTTTGCAGTTTTCCGTTATGTTTTTCGCAAGAGCCTCCATTTTTCCGCCTTTATCGTCATATGCAGAAACGTCTGTGTACAACGCATATATCTTATAAATATTCAGCGCTTGATTTGATGTGACATCTCCATTTGTCAAACCATAAGAAAGCAGCAGTTTGAACTGATTTTCGGTCATATCAAGATTTGCCGCAGCCTGTCTTTCGCTCTCCGTTTCAGGGATATACTCAAAGCTAATTCCAAGCTTATTTCCTGCGGTGTCATATGGTCTGTAGACCTCGCTGTGAGTTGTTTTGATATAAACGTTGTTCTCCCCTGGGGTTATCATCAGTGGAGCAGGGATATAACTAGGGGCAAAGCTGTCGCTGAACTGATTCATGACTGCCTTTTCGCTGAACAGATCATCAGGAAACTGTGACCTGTCCACGCCAAGATCCTTAGTGTAATCCTTATCTGCAAGTGACTTTGCTATGCTGTAAACATAGCTCGGTGAGTTCACCTCGTTGTCACCGTAAAGATGAACATTTTTGTCAAAATCAAAATCGTAGAAGCTATCGTCTGTTACCCACTTCTCGTTTCTGAAAAGGTCAAAGGATTGTCTGCGGAGGTAAATGACCTGTTCATCAGAGGTTGTGGTGAAGTTGAAAAGTATCTCGCCCGTTGCGTCTGCGCCAAATCTTGGGGAAGACTCATCACTAAGATTGTCATATGTGCCACTGCTTTTGATATTCACATCAAAGAAGTTGCTGTTTTTTTCAAGATAAGATGTCTTTGAGGAAGTCGGCATAAGCATTGCAAGCGCACCCACAAGGGTAACGAAAACCGCCGATGCCGCCACATAAGAGCCGTTTATGACAAGGTCATGCTTGCTCTCGTCTGAAACAAGTCTGCTGTGCACCATAAGTGCAATGAACACAGTGAGCATTATGGTTATGTCAAGAGTATCCATTGAGTCGGCACGCTTTCCGTAAATAAAAAACGGAAAAAGCACAACGAGCATCGTTCCAAAGCTTCTATAGCGCACAATGGTGAAATAGTAAAGCACCGAAATGATAAAGAAGCCTAGTCCCACAAACAGAAAGTAGAAATATTCATCTATCTGACCTATCTCCTGCCTGTTCACATAAAACCAATTGATAAATGATTTTCCAGAATGTTCAAATCCAGCACGAAGAAGCTGAAAGCCCAAAAACAGCACTGCCACCATAAGGGCGGTATAGACAAGACCTCGCAGGACTTTTTTCGGCTTCAGCCACTCAAAAAGAGCAAACAGCAGACATTCATAGACCACATATCCAAAAGTATAAAGTCTGACATTGTCTACAAGATAGGTCTTAAAGATTATATTCATGACCACTGCTCCAAGGAGCAGTGGCAAAGCATATTTTGAAAGAATATTCACAAGGGTGTTTTTTATCTGAGCAGTTTTAGTATTCAAAAGCCACACCCCCTATGTCATTTTACGAAACTCGAAAGTTTCGTCTACAAGCCACATATTTTCTGTCTGCTTATCAAGACCGCTAAGACGTGTCACTACAAAAGAGCCGTTAAATTCTTCCATAAGAGAAGAAAAATCCCCCTGAGAAGTCGCCATGCAGGCTGTGAAGCAAATAGGAGCTGTCTTGCCTATCTCATGAGAAAAGGCAAAACGCTTTTCCTGCGGATATGGTGCTATTGCCGCAAGGTCGTTTTGAAGCTCTATTATATCACCTGCCTGCTTTATTTTCATGCTTTTCCAGCCGTCAAGATAATAATTATACTCACTCTCAAAGCCCTCCATGATAAGCATTGAAAGCATTGCAAGGCTCGCTTCGACTATATTATCAATATTCATAGCAAACATAGGGTCATGATTTTCGCTTGGTATATCAAGGAAAAACGCCTGACTTGAAGCCGTGACCTTTTCATCAAGGCGCACCATAAGCTCGTCACGCTTTGAAGAAAGCTTCCAGTTTATTCTTTTCAGCGGGTCGCCTATCTCATACTGTCTGTGGTCATAGCCCGGAACGCCTGTAAGACCAAGTGCATTTTCATCTGATTCGCTTTCGTTATCGTCAAATGAAGCGTTCTCGGAAGTTGCTTTAAGAAGCTCTGTTTGAGAACCAGTGTCAGGGATATTCGGCATTATTTTTATTTTTCCCACGGCTTTTTCATAACGTGAACTGTCAAGGTGCAGAGTGATTATTCCAAGATAGTCATGCAGACGTATGCTTTTTATTCTCACTGTGCCAAGACCTGCATAGCGTGTTTTCAGCTTAACGCTGACGCTTTGCTGTCTGCCGCCTGCCACGATAGTTTTAAATTCAAGTGGGCTTACAGCACCGATATTATCTGAACACTCTGCCGTTACCTCAACAACGCATGAGGGAATAATGCGTATTGCATTTAAAAGCATTATGTCAGCGTCAAACTCCTCGTTCTTTGCACTTATTTCTGTGGAAAGCTTTATAGCTGCCACAAGTTTACGCTTGGTAATGAGAAGTGCCGCAAGAGATATCACAAAGGCTATAGCTAAAAGATAAAGCACAAGCGTACCACCGCTTCCGTTTATATAAACTCTAAGCAGTATCGCCACCGCCACGCAGGTAAGATAACCTAAAAGATTTTTCATGGGGTCATATCCTCTATTTCTCTATTGCGTCAGGTGATTTTACTGTAAGAGCGATATTTTCAAGAGCTTTCCTTTCATTTTCAAAGGCGGATTTGCCTTTTGGAGAAAGCATAAGTCTATGTGCAAGAACGTCAGGCATAACAGCCTTGACATCATCTGGCATGACAAATCCTCTGCCCTGAACAAAGGCATAGGCTTTTGAAGCTTTGAGCAGTGCGATGCTTCCACGGGGAGAAACGCCAAGCTTTACATAATCTGAATTTCTTGTTGCGGTAACAAGGCTCAGGATATATTTTCTCACGGAAAGCTCTGCGGTTACATTTTCAGCGTAGCCCATAAGCTCAAGGACGTTTTCAAGGGTCATGACAGGCTGGATATTCTTTGCAAAGCCTGATCTTTCGGCTCTTGACATGATATCAAGCTCATCATCATATGAGGGATAGCCCATTGATATCTTCATAAGAAATCTATCCATTTGGGCTTCAGGCAAATGATAAGTGCCGTAAGTTTCCACAGGGTTTTGTGTGGCAAGCACCATAAAGGGCAATGGAAGTTCATGAGTTTTACCGTCAATTGATATCTGATGTTCTTCCATGACTTCAAGCAAGCTTGACTGAGATTTTGGGGAGGCTCTGTTTATTTCGTCTGCCAAGAGGAAATTGCACATTGCCACACCCTCTTTATACTCAAGCTCATGAGTTTTCTGGTCTATCATAGAAAAGCCAACGATATCGGACGGCATAACGTCAGGGGTAAGCTGGATACGGTTATATTTGCCGTCCACTGACCTTGCAAGGGCTGATACAAGCTGAGTTTTGCCTACTCCAGGCACGTCCTCGATAAGAACATGACCGCCGCAAAGCATGGCTGTGATTATTTTAAGCACAGAGTCGGTCTTGCCGACGATAACTTTTTCGATATTATCTGTGAGAAGTTTTACCTTTTCGTTCAATTTTTTTATCCCCCTTTTTATCAGGTGTTCTGTTTGGTGTGAGCAATATCATTTTTCTTTTTAAAAGCACCACATTTTCGATACCTGTGGTATGCGGGAACATATCAACGGGCTGGATAAGCTGTGCTTTATAGCCTATTTTTGCAAGAAGCTTCAAATCACGCTCGAGAGTTTCTATTTTACAGGAAACGTAGACTATCTTTTCAGGTCTGAGTTTGCCCAAGGCTTCAACAAATTCTTCTGTTGTACCTGCTCTTGGAGGGTCAAGGAAAACTGTATCACAGCTCTCACCTGCCTGCGCAAGCTTTGTCATGAACTCACCTGCGTCCTCATTATAAAACCTGATATTGTCAAGCTTATTGAGCTTGGCGTTTGAAACTGCGTCCTTTACGGCTTCGGCATTAAGCTCAACGCCTGCCACGTCTGCACCGCTTTTTGCAGCGATAAGACCGATAGTACCTGTTCCGCAATATGCGTCGATAACTTTATCGCCTTTTTTAAGATCTGCGCAGGAAACTGCTTTAGAATAGAGCTTTTCGGTCTGCTCTGAGTTTACCTGATAGAAAGAATGAGGTGAAATTCTGAACTTACAGCCGCAAAGCTCATCGGTGATATAGCCTTTGCCGTACATTATAATATCACGATCACCCAAAGTAAGAGGGGTCGTGCCTTTATTGATATTCTGAATGATAGTGGTTATATATGGGTGTTTCTCGGTGATAGCTTTAACGAAATTTTTCTTTGCAGGAAATATGGGGGTAGCTGTAACTAGCACGAGCATTACCTCGCCTGTTGTTTGGGAGGTACGGATAAGGGTATGCTTAAGAAGACCCTGATCACTTTCCTCGTTATATGGAAGGATACGGAAGTCAACCATAAGTTCTTTAAGAGTAGCGACAATTTGCTGTGCTCTTATATCCTCCAAAAAGCAATCGTCAGTTATTACCATGCTATGGGTAGAGGACTGATATACTCCTGAGACGATACGCTTTGAGCTATTGACCTTATAGACAGTTTGGACTTTATTGCGATAATTATAGGGGTCGTCCATAGTTATTATCTGCTGAGGTCTGCAAAAACGGCTCAACATTCTATCGGCCTTTGCCTGCTTCCATTCTATTTGCTGGGCGTAGACCTTATCCAACTGACAGCCGCCGCAACGTTTAAAGCAGCTACATTTTTTCTCGCCTGTTGACTTATCGATAGTGGTATGTTTATTCATCACATTTACTCTTTTCATTATGTATAAATTTTATTTTAAGTATACCATTTTATATGAATAATGTCAACAAAGGCGGTTATAACAATTAAATTTAGCAGTATGCTCATGGGATATAGCTAAAGTGTGTCGGTATAAATATTCAATTTTCAAGCTTCAGACGGAGTGCAGGAAGTGCTTTTCTGTGCGATCAGAACCTCTCATCGTGTTCACCTAACTCACGTTGACAAAATGTTTCCTCATACACTGTCGCTCCGCAAGGTTTCCGATTTGTGGTGAAACCTCTTCTACTTATACACAAAAAGTGGGTATTTTGTTGCAGAAAAATGCAACAATTGCAGAAATGTTTCCAAATTAAATTATAAATCATTTGTTTGCACAAATTTCGGAGTGTGAATTGGCGGATTTGACGGAAAACACATGAAAAATGTATAGTATTTGGGTATAAAAATACCGCCCGACCTTAGTCAAGCGGTTATTTGTATTATTCAATATCGATTATCGGCTCCCACCGATAATGTCCGTTGCACTCTTTGTTAGTGCAGACAAAGTAATGTGCCTTATCTGCTGTTGTATTCACAGGAACATAGTAGCCGTTATGGCAAACAGGACACTCAACTTTTTCGCCTTTTTTTAACTTTGTGAGAATATCATTTTCTTCTGCCATGAACATAGCCCCCTTTTCTCCAGTTAAATTCAGGATAAACGTCTTTTACTGCAAGCTTTGAACACCACGCACAGCCTTTGCTGTGGTCTGAGCGGATAACGTACACCCTAAGTCCTGCGTTGAAACGAAATTTGACTCACACGCTCACGTGGAGCGTGACCTTATCCCTGCAAACTTCACTGACAAAGACTATATTTCAACTCACACGCTCACGTGGAGCGTGACAATACTGTTGAAAATATTGATACAATGCTATTCCAATTTCAACTCACACGCTCACGTGGAGCGTGACCAAGGTCTCATCTTAAAACCCGACTGCTGGTAGATTTCAACTCACACGCTCACGTGGAGCGTGACTGTCATCAAGGTATTTGTGGTTATTCCCAAGTACATTTCAACTCACACGCTCACGTGGAGCGTGACTCAATGTATGATACAGATGAATATACAATGGAAAATTTCAACTCACACGCTCACGTGGAGCGTGACTGAACATATAGGGGGGTGAGATGATGAGTCTTAAGGATTTCAACTCACACGCTCACGTGGAGCGTGACCCACGTTCTGCGGTCTATCTCAATAGTCTTTGCATTTCAACTCACACGCTCACGTGGAGCGTGACAGTCGTCAAGCCGTAGTTCTCACGGCCGTAAAGCATTTCAACTCACACGCTCACGTGGAGCGTGACCAGAAAAAGAAATACCGCACGTTACCGCCAGTGATTTCAACTCACACGCTCACGTGGAGCGTGACCTTTACTTTTTCAGGGGGAGGTAGTATAATAAGGGTATTTCAACTCACACGCTCACGTGGAGCGTGACTCCTTTATTACAGGTAACATTTGTTCTCCAACAGATTTCAACTCACACGCTCACGTGGAGCGTGACTTCTGCACGCTAATGCCAAGGCTAGGGCTAAACATAATTTCAACTCACACGCTCACGTGGAGCGTGACGCAATTCGTAAGAAGACAAAACTTCTGCAGAAGATTTCAACTCACACGCTCACGTGGAGCGTGACCGAAGTTTGTGTAGCCAAGGTCATCTTCTGGGAAATTTCAACTCACACGCTCACGTGGAGCGTGACTACCGATTTTGGATACAAATGAGCTCCGTCAATCATTTCAACTCACACGCTCACGTGGAGCGTGACATAACCACAAATACCTTGATGACATATCACAACAATTTCAACTCACACGCTCACGTGGAGCGTGACGCATCTCAGAGGTAGCAAATCTTCAAGATAGCGATTTCAACTCACACGCTCACGTGGAGCGTGACGATTATCCTTTGTTGTTTGAATAACGCTCTGTTGATATTTCAACTCACACGCTCACGTGGAGCGTGACCAGCTCTGCTAGAAAGAAAGCTCGTGAACTGACTGAATTTCAACTCACACGCTCACGTGGAGCGTGACTAAATCCAGGGTTGTTCAAGTAGACAGTACCAGATTTCAACTCACACGCTCACGTGGAGCGTGACTGAATCTACAAGGTTCTTGTAGGGTATCACTACAATTTCAACTCACACGCTCACGTGGAGCGTGACCGATGTAATATTTACAGAACCAATGAGTGAAGAAATTTCAACTCACACGCTCACGTGGAGCGTGACGATTGACCCTGATATTACCTCAAAGGACAAATCGATTTCAACTCACACGCTCACGTGGAGCGTGACAATGAACACCCTCATTATCATATGTAATTATGAATTTCAACTCACACGCTCACGTGGAGCGTGACAAAATGAACACATATACCTTAAAGATGTTATCCAAATTTCAACTCACACGCTCACGTGGAGCGTGACATCAGGAGGAGGATTTGGATTATGAATACCAAAATATTTCAACTCACACGCTCACGTGGAGCGTGACGCCCTTGTCATCCGTGAAGTGTACGACACTATTCATTTCAACTCACACGCTCACGTGGAGCGTGACCAGTTTACAACGTCATTTCCGCATAAGAAATTAAATTTCAACTCACACGCTCACGTGGAGCGTGACATTTGAGGAGGGATAAAAGTGAAAAGCTATGAGATTTCAACTCACACGCTCACGTGGAGCGTGACTCTTGAAGGTGAGCCAGCAACCATGCAGAACGTAAATTTCAACTCACACGCTCACGTGGAGCGTGACTTGCCTGTGATTATAGTATACCATGTTATCTAGTAAATTTCAACTCACACGCTCACGTGGAGCGTGACCTTTTATCCAGCCTGTGGCAAAATCAGCCAACGCATTTCAACTCACACGCTCACGTGGAGCGTGACAATTTGAAGTTGTCAAAGGTAAGAACTATGGTGAAATTTCAACTCACACGCTCACGTGGAGCGTGACCATTATCAACGGCAACTACTTAGCGATAACGGCTATTTCAACTCACACGCTCACGTGGAGCGTGACTGGCATTTTTATTTTATGGGGGCGGCACTATGAATTTCAACTCACACGCTCACGTGGAGCGTGACTTCTCCTCCTATATTTATGAAACATATGTTCGATATTTCAACTCACACGCTCACGTGGAGCGTGACTACCTCAACGTCCAATACAAATACGACTACTTGAATTTCAACTCACACGCTCACGTGGAGCGTGACGCACGAACGAACATCGTCAAACAAAGCGACATCATTTCAACTCACACGCTCACGTGGAGCGTGACGCAGCTATATACGCCGTGCAGAAAGATTACAAGAATTTCAACTCACACGCTCACGTGGAGCGTGACAAAATCAAAAGATATTGCACACATTTGTACAAACATTTCAACTCACACGCTCACGTGGAGCGTGACCCGTTCAAGTGCTATGGATATGATAGCTTTGAAGATTTCAACTCACACGCTCACGTGGAGCGTGACCTAAGTAGTTGCCGTTGATAATGTCAAGACATATAATTTCAACTCACACGCTCACGTGGAGCGTGACCCGATTTGTATTTCCCATTGAACATGGGATTTATAAATTTCAACTCACACGCTCACGTGGAGCGTGACACTGTCATGGACTTTTCGACCACTTCCGCTACACCATTTCAACTCACACGCTCACGTGGAGCGTGACTAATCAGAATGCGCTCTGGTTTTTCTGACGGGTCATTTCAACTCACACGCTCACGTGGAGCGTGACTAGGGCGAAAGGTCAGTTGGCTATCTCCTCAATAAATTTCAACTCACACGCTCACGTGGAGCGTGACCTTTTATCCAGCCTGTGGCAAAATCAGCCAACGCATTTCAACTCACACGCTCACGTGGAGCGTGACTATCTCCGTCAACTGCGTCAACGTGGTGGAAGCAATTTCAACTCACACGCTCACGTGGAGCGTGACTGTTTCCGTGAGTCATGTGTACAAGGCAGAAAAAAATTTCAACTCACACGCTCACGTGGAGCGTGACAGCGACATTATGTCAAACGTGGACGCCTGCATGGATTTCAACTCACACGCTCACGTGGAGCGTGACGCGGTTGAAAAATTCCCTGACACTTTGAAAATCGAATTTCAACTCACACGCTCACGTGGAGCGTGACAGCCCTGTTCTTCAAGCCACTTGCCGAAGTCATCATTTCAACTCACACGCTCACGTGGAGCGTGACCCTTGATGTTGTGTATATCTGGTGCTTGCTCAACGTGATGCGGACTTATTTTTTTATTTAATGGGTATCGGTTTGATTTTGTTCACTGTGCATTCACAAACAGCATGGCATTTTCATGCGAACTTACTAGGGATTTGTGGATCACTTGGGGTACGCTGGTCAAAATATTAGGACACCTTCGGGGTCATAGGTCTCTTTGGTGCCGTAGTGTTCTATTCTATGCTTCCAATTGTTGCCTAAGTAATATATCCGCAGACTATCATGCTTTGGGTCTATTATTTTAAGAAGTTTATCTTTCACTTTCAGAAAAGTGCCATAGTCTACGTCTATTTCAAACACGCTGTTCTGCACTCGCTGTCCATAATTTTGACACTCTTTCGACACTTTTCTCAGCCTTGTTTTACCCTTATTATCTGTTGTTGATACATCATAGCTTACTAAGGTCATCATTTATATCACCTCTATTTCAGCAAATAGTTCGGGTACTCATCTAGCTCGCCACGGATATATTTTGCGAGAAGCGAGCTTTGCACATATGGGAGTAGCCCTTGCTGTATCTTTTCGCCCAGATATGGGTGGACTATGCTTGTGCGCTTACGCTCCTGCCATGCGGTGAGGACTTTCTTCTTGCCCTCTTTGGAGAGGTATACTGCGCCACTGACCTGAGTTTCAAAGTCCTCGGGCTTTATCATTTTCAAGTTTATCATGGTAAGCACAAGTCGCTCTACCACACAGCGAACTTCCTCAACAAGGTCGCAGGACAGGCTGCTTCTGCCTGAACGCAGGGCGTGGTAAAAGCCGAGGCAGCTATCAAGTCCTACACTTTCAAGGGCTGATGTATATGATGAAATTGCGATAGTATACAGAAACGAGAGCATGGCGTTTACTCTGTCGAGGGGTGGGCGTTTGGTGCGGTTGGCAAGGTAAAAATCTTCTTTTTGGTGGAGTATCAGTCGGTCAAATATATCAAAATATGCCTTTGCACAGCTTCCCTCTATACCCATGATGATATCTTTATCGGCAGTTTCATAGACGGTCTTTATGCCGTTTTCAAGATATTTTATACAATCTGTAAGCGCCCCGTCACTGTTTATATCTGGGTTATCGTGGAGCGAACGTCTGATAAGATAACGTGTATTTGAAAGCTTTGCGGCGACAGTATTCCTGATAAGGTCGAGCTGAGGAATAGAAAAAAGCTCAAACTGCTCTTTTCGCAGATAGACGTTGCCCTTTGTTTTGCCCTGAACTCTTGCGAGAAATTTACCTTGAGGAGAAATAAAATTAACGGCTATGCCATATTCTGCACACTTGCCCATAAGCGCAGGTGAACAGCCCGAATAGCTGAAAATATAGATATCCTCGATATTAGTAAAAGGCACACGGAACTTCTCGCTGTCCTCTGCCCTGCACACTATGTTTTCGCCGTCAAGTGTGAGGTAGGCAGTTTCTTCGAGAATATAAAGTGAATTAAGCAGTTTACGCATTGTTTTCACCTCCGTTCATGGAGAAAATCGTATTTTTCACGCTATATTTCTTCACTTTTGGAAAGCACATATCCGACAGTGAACAGCCTGAACATTTCTGACCTTTTACACGCTTTGGGATAATATCCGCTGCAAGTATCTCACGCATTTTTCCAAGATAGTCGCAAAGCATTTTATCATACTCTGCGCCCTGAGTATCAAAGGGCAGTTCTGAACGTCTGCGCACGTCTGCATAGTACAGAAAACATCGGCTATTGCAATGAAACACGTTATCCACGCAAAGCTTCTGCGCATAGACTTGTATAGCGTCGGTCTGATTGAACTCCCCTGATTTGGGTCTGGTGGGTTTATACTCCACAATTTCCACACGGAATGTGCCGCCCAGAGCATCTATATAGTCGCCGCATTTGTCACGAACGAACTCGATACAATCTACAACTCCGAAAATATTGTACTTAGGGTCATCATTATACACTGACACGTCACTTCGGACGATCTTACGCTTATTTTCAAAGTTGCGCTCGCCGCTGTGGACGTTCTCATGGAGGAGGTTTGCTTTGACGACAAAGGCGTTTTCAGCCCAGTCGTCATTAACTTCTAAAAGAGCAAACCTGCGTGGACAATACATATAATGCTGTATGTCACGGATATTGATAGTTACATCTTCGCTCATCAGAGCTTTTCAATAAGGGTAACGCCCTCAGGCATATCCTTATCTATGGAGATATCATAGTCTGAGTAATGTCTTGGTGTTGTCACGCCGTCTTTGAGCTTAACTGACACCTTGTCAAAGAGGATATGTGCAGGGGCATTGCCCAGGGCGGAGTCATGCTTGAACACGATAAGCTTACGCATACAAAGCTTTCCTCTTGCGGCGCTTCTGTCATGCTCGAACATATTGATGATAGATGTCCAAAGAAGCTCAAGGTCGTCCTCACTAAAGCCTGTTATCTTCTGAGCGAGCATTGCGGAAACATAGCCCTCGCCACGATAGAGAGCATATGGGATTATGCTCTTTTTGCCCATTTCGGTCTCACCGCTCTGCTGTCTGTCTTCTGTTGTTCTTGCCTGTCTTGTGATTGTGATATCCTGAGCAAAAACAGGGTCGATACTTCTTGCAAAGTTGAGCTGTACAGGACCTCTTACAATGCCGCACGGGTCATCGCCTGTACTCATTACTGCACCGAAAGTTCTTACGTCAAAGTAGTTCTGACAGATATAGTCACGAGCCTGCTTAACGTCATCAGGATTCTTGCCTTTCTGCTTTGTGGCAAGACCAAGGGTATTATAAGCTTCGGTGAACTTTGTATTAAGGGCTTTGTCTGCCTTGATAAGGATATTGTAGCCTGCTTCGCCCTCTTTGGTAAGCTCCACAAAGTTTCTTATCTTTCTTTTAAGGCACACGTCTGTAACGATACCGAGGCTTGTTTCGGGGTCTGTTCTAGGCATATTGCCTGCGTCAGGGTCGCCGTTTGGGTTGCCGTTCTCAACGTCAAAAAGCATTACAAATTCATATCTGTTCTTGATTGCGTTTTCCATAATATTTCGTCCTTTCTTTATTCTTCTGATTTTGCTTCGGGTTTAACTTCAGAATTTTCTTCCGGCTTATCTTTTGACTTTTTTGTGTAAAGATCTCTGTACTGCTGTGCATAACCTACAATAAATCTGCCCTGATCGTCATTTGAAAGAGTCTGAGGGAACTCACCATTCAAATCATCTATTATCTCAAGGCACTTATCATTGTAGTAATTACGAAGTTTAGGATTCTCAAACTTTTTCAAATGATTTTGTGAAAGCGAATAGAGTTTAGGAAATACAGTTGCAGGTCTTGAACAAGCTGATGAGAAATAAGTATCTTTGATAGTTGTGTTAATTGTTGCCTTTGAAGAATCCTGCTGGATCTTTTCAAGCACTGCGAATAGTCTTCCGCAGAGATAAGCCTGATTTTTGTTTTCAAGGTCTAATGACATTTTGATCTCCTCCTTATTTTGTTTACGGTTTATGCAGCCTTTTATCAAGCCTGCCCTTGTATCATTGAGTTTTATAAAATGGTTGTTCTCCTCGTCACTGTCGGTCTTGACCCTTGTTATTACTGTGGAAAGCAGTTCGTCAGGGTATCTTGTGCCTTTGAGTATTGCTTCAAAAAGTGCGGCGGTGAGAGGTGACGGAACTTTTTCTTTGGACGATTTTGGTGAGATAAGCTCACGCTTGATACGTTCAATGCTTACTTGATGCTGACCCTCAGTAAATGAAATATCCTGCTGATGTTTGAGTACATTGTCAAATATCCTGCCGAACTTATCGTGGAAGATGAACTTCTGGGATATTCTGGAGCTGTTTGGTGTGAAGCCTGCAACGTAAAATTCTACGTTAGGGTCATATGGCATATCTGCTGTCCTGCCCTGTTTAAGCTGGGTCATGACAGTGTTTATGTTTCGGTCGGCTTCGGTCACAACGGTTTTATTTAATTCGTCCTCAAATCCGCTGAACATACCGGCAAACATATTGCATTCTTCTGCATCGTTCTTCTTCATTGCGAAATAGACTATTGTCATATCGTCAAAAGTCTTGTAATGGCTTCTGTCAGCAAGCAAAGAATTAAATGCAGAGGTATACATTTTCATGGCTTTCTCAGAAACATTGCTGTTGTAGGACTGCTTCTTGCCATAGGACTCAAAGGCAGATTCTTTCATTCCAACGAGAACACAGCCTGAGGACATTCCGCCTTTGATACCCTTTATTTTATCATGGATACGGGCTTGCGGGAGCTTCTCACCAAGAATGGAACAGGTGGATAGTTCGGTATCGTCACTGTCGCTGTCGGCGTTAAGCTGGGCGAGATAATCCTCATAGGCGGCTTTGAATTTACTGTCATTGTGAAGCTTAGTTTCAGGAGAGCCGTCAAGTCCAAACTCATAGTAGGAGCTTGAATACTCCTTGCCTAGGGCAAGAAGGTGTGGGTTTTGGGTTTCCTGCTCAGGTTCCCATGTACGGATAAAGTTAAGATAGGCTTTGCAAATAGGCGAGTCGATATTCTCAAAGAACTTCTCATTCCATTCGCAAAAGCATTTGTGTGATTTTGCCGCTTTGTTGGTAGCGTCTGTAGGGGTCAAAGTTCCTTTATCATAGTTCAGACCGAATATGTAGAGTGGTCTGTGTTCGATCGTATTTTTGTCTATGCCCGGTTTCTGTGTTCTTACAGGAAGCTGTTCCATTACTGGATCATAGACTGTTTTTGTCTTTTTATTTTTTAGAGGGATAATTCGGGATACTCTCAAATCGTTTATTGCGGCTATCTTGCCCTGGGGGGTAAGAAGAATTTCAAAGTGTACGGCTTGCTCACAATAGCCTGCAGGAGTTTTGTTTTCCTGCAAAGCACTGTAATCGCACAAGGCTTTTATCAGCATTTAATCTCCTCCCTGTATTTTGCAACATCGATAACACCGTCTATCATATGCGGACGGTAGAAAACTGCGTCGGCCTTGTCAGAAAACTTAGGGTCATTCCAATCATTATTGACAGGCTTGCCTCCGTCCTCAAACTTCATGCCATAAAGCATAAAGCCAAGATCTTTATCACCCATATTTTGCGGTGCTATCTGTGTAAGGTCAAAGTCGTCAACAAGTTCAATACTCTTTATTGCAAATTCACGGCAGCCAAGGCAGGGCTGTCTGAAATGCTGGCCGTTTCTGAGACGTCTGAGCATTATGTTATAATGCTTCTCATCAGATTCGTCTGGGTGGTCTGATTTAAGATAGGTGCGCTCAAACGTGAACTCGATACCGTATTTCACATTTTTCAACACCATTGCCGCACGCTGACTTCGTATCTCCGAGGTGTACATCTCCGCCGAGCCTCCGCCTTTCATTTGCTGTTTCACTGATGATAACAACAGCTTATCTTTGACCTCGTTTCGTCGGATATTGGTAAACTCGATAGGGTTGAACACCACTATTTTGTTTATCTGATAGCGCACGGCAGGCTTCCAATAAATTGATTTGATAAGTCCCTCCAGTGCGCTTGGGGTGGGTACGTCGTAGCTTACCCGCTCAACTTTCATTTCAGGTCTCGAAAAGCAAGCATAGTCACCTGTCACGATGATCTTAAAACCATAGCTCATTTTTACATCACTCCTTTTATTAACTTATATTAGTATTAGGTACATTGCTTTCGCTCAACATATATGATACACCATTATGAATAAAATGTCAATAGTTTTCATGTATAAAAAAAGTGTCGGATTTTCGGCATATTTCACAATTCTTTGTTCAGTGGTTTGTGGTATAAAAACGTTGACTTTTTAAAATAATGTTTGTATAATATATTTGTCTATGCTTTACGCATATGTGAGTTGAAAAATATTCGTATTCGGTACGATATGGAATGCAGCAAGTGGCAGACTGTCTTGGTGGCAGCCTGCCATTTGTTTTAGATGAAATAATCCTGCATTGCGGCTTCGGTGGTCAGACCTGTTTCATTATTATAATAGCTTTGATTTTCAAGAATGAATATGCCTGTGCCGTGATCTTTGAGAACACCCTGAGAATAGAGATCCTTGAAAACGTTCATATAGACGGACACTGAATATTTCTGCAATGCTCTTCTTACTGACATATCACCCTTACGCAAGGTTTCAACAAGTTCATGGCAAGTATTATCGCCGATATCGTCGATAACGATAGAGATAGTGTCGGCCGAGATGTATTCAAACTGCATTGCATAGCTTCGGAAGGGTATGCTGTATGGTGACATTAAGCCTTGGCGGTCGAAGGAGTTGCTTTGCTCGTTATATTTTGCAATGGAATTTTCGGCAATACGGCTTTGGTTGAAGTCGAAAATGCCGTCGTAGTATTCTTTAATACAATCATAGGAAGTTATGTCTTGGTACTTTTCCAGCAAACCTTTAGTCTTGTTAATTCTCATGGCAAGGTCGCTTCCCTTGCGGTATGTTTCGTCAATGTCAAAAACGTACACATAGCCCTTGTCATCTTTACCCTCACGATTACATCTGCCCCCTGCCTGCAAAATACTGTCTAATCCTGAAAGCTGGCGGAAAACTGTGTTAAAGTCAAGGTCAACGCCTGCTTCTACAAGTGAAGTTGAAACTACTGTGATATGCTCGCCATTTTCAAGCTTATTTCTTACTACTTCTATGACACGACTTCTGTGGGCTGGGGTCATATTGGCGGAAAGGTGATATTTTTCACCTTGAACAAGATTGTAAAGCTCTGCCGCTGTTTTCTTGGTATTCACAACGATCAGGGCATTTTTACACCTAGAGGCATTTTCTGCAATGGTTTCAAGAGTGGTTTTGCCCATGTCTTTATATTCGCATTTCTTGAAATACTTAAAATTGGTTCGGTCGGTAACAAGCTTATTATAGTTCACATCAGGCAGGAACTTATCAAAAAGCTTAGAATAATCGGGCATTGTGGCGGAGAGAAAAAGGGCTTCGCTGTTAAGATACTTTGTTATATAGCCCACAGCTTTAAGGCAGGGGCGAAGAAGTTCTGTTGGAATAAGGTGTATTTCATCAAAAACTATCACGCTGTCACGGAGATTGTGGAGCTTTCGCAGTGCTGAGCCTTTATAATGGTATATGGATTGGAAAAATTGCACGCTTGTGGTGATTATAAGTGGTGCATCCCAATTTTCGCAGGTCTTTTTGAGCTTTTCTGCGGTTTTCTTTTCTTCCTCTGTGTCGCCGTCATAGGAATAGTTTGAATGGTGCTGTAGGACAGGGAGAACGTCGCCGAACATTTTTTCAAACTTATTAGCGGTCTGTTCTATTATACTTGTGTAAGGTATGACGTATATGATTCTCTTCTTTCCGCTCTCTAAGGCTAGTTTCAAACTACATAAGGTTTTTCCGCTACCTGTTGGCATATCAAGAATTGAAATATGACTTTTATTGACCGAATTATCAAAAGCTTGTTGCTGGATACGGCTTCTTGCTTGCCTTAACGGGTTATCTGACGGCATATTGCTTAATTCTCTGTTCAGTTTATCAAGTGCCTTTTCAAAATCACCGCTCATGCCACGTTCAACATTTTTATTGCAAAATCTTTCGGTATCGAGAAAGTCTGCGTCTGTCAGGCAAGAGAACACGTACTTGGTGAAAAAGGCGTAACGCTCGATAAGCTCGGTGGGGTCTTTTGCAGAACGCAGTTCATTATACGGCGGTGTTCTTTCTTCCTGAGTAAGTGTGGCAAAGTTTATCTCAGTAGTGTATGCGCTGTAGTCATTTTCGCCTGTGTATTCATTTTCTCTTTTTAAAGTGCCGCTAAGAGTCGGGCTGTCGGAGTTGTCAGCGTCTGTGCCGCCGTCCATAAGTCCTGTGTGGTGTCCTGCGATGCAATACTCCATAAGGGGTGCGAAACAGTCGTTTTTATCTGCAAGTGTTTTATACTCTATCGCTCCGCAGGCAGCATGGCTGAATTTTACTTTGTCATCATCAAGACGTTTTTGAAAGTTAAGAGCATACTTACCTATATCGTGATACAGGCTCGCTTTTTTCGCAAGGGGTTTCAAAAGATCTACTGAAAATTTTTCTGCTTTTTCACTTACTCCTGTGAGGTGGGCTTTTACAGTTTGCCTTTCACCGTCCTCACGGGTGTGTGCGTAATATTCCATGGTCATTCCTCCTTTTAGGTATACAAGTTTATCTATGTTCTTTTATTATATCATACAATTTAATACTTGTGGGGAAAATTTTTGTACACATAAACAAATATTTGTACAAATTGTTATATTTTTATTATAATACATTATAATATATAGGTCAACATAAAGCATTCGACATTTTGAAAATTCGACTTGATTATTATTTAAAAATGTGTTAAAATTAAACTATAAGTAAATTTGTATTTTTTTAAAATATTATGAGAGGAATTTATATGAAGTACAGACTTTTATACAATAAGATCACAGTAGTGGCTCTTTCGGCGGTGTTGTCGCTGAGTACTGTATCATGCGGTAAGCTTGACGCGAGCAAGCTTGACGGAAACGCTTTGACAGTGATCGAAACCGAGAGCAAAGTGGAAGTCAAAAAAACTGAGGACAGCTCCAGTAAAAAAGAGGTCGAGGTGAATGAAGAAGAAAAGGAACAGCCAAGCTACACCTGCTCGCTGGTTTGCGTAGGTGACAACCTTATACACGACAATATTTATAATGAGGCGCTAAAGCTTGGCGGTGGTGAAAAATATGATTTCACGCAGGCTTATGAACACGTTACAAAGTACATAGAAGGCACTGATGTGGCTATAATCAATCAGGAAACGCTTGTTACAGACAGCGTTGAACCACAAAGCTATCCTATGTTCGCATCGCCGACGGCTGTGGGTGACAAAATAGTTGACATAGGCTTCAATGTGGTTTCTATGTCAAACAATCATGTTCTCGACCAAGGTGAAGAGGGGCTTATAAGCTCTCTTGATTACTGGGACACTAAGGACGTTGTACACTATGGTGCTTACCGTTCGCAGGAGGGCGCTGACACTATCAAGACCATGGAAGTCAACGGCATAAAGTTCGCTTTTCTGGGATATATGGAGCACACCAACGGCAATTATCTCAGCGGTGACGGTGCACAGGTGATATATCTTGATGAAGAGGACAAGATAAAGGCTCAGATAGAAGAGGCTGACAAAATGGCGGACGTTGTTGTGGTTTCATGTCATTACGGCACAGAGATACAGAACGAGCTTAACGAACAGCAGACGGAAATAACGCCTAAGCTTGTGGAGTGGGGTGCTGACCTGATAATAGGCACGCAGGCGCACACTATCAGCACTTGCGGATATCTTGACAAGCCTGAGGGCGGACAGGCGTTCGTTTACTACGGTTTGGGCAACTTTATTTCGACTATGTATGACACAAAGTCGCTTGTGGGACTTATTGGCAAGCTCAATGTTGTGAAGGACCCTGACACCAATGAGGTGACATTCGAGAACGTTAAGGCGATACCGATAATATCGCACTTTGAGGGCGATTCATACTATGGCGATTGGTACAACTGCACTGTTTATCCTTATGCGGAATACACTGACGAGCTGTTTGCCAAGAATTATGTTGAGGGCTTCACTCGTGAGAGCGTTGAGCAATGCTTGTCTTACATACCTGATGAGTTTCTTAGTATTGAGTAGTCGGGGCAATATGTAGGGGACGGCGCCCTCGACGTCCCGTTTGCAAAGTTGATTAAGAATATGATTTTTCTGCGGACGACTTTTATGCCGTCCGCTTTTTTTGGGTATTGTGTAAAGGTTTACATATATCTTAATAAATTTATATAGTGTAAATATCAATTCATGAAATGTTTACATTAAAATATGCTCAATCCATTAAAATACTTGCACAAATCACTTTTTTACTATTGCAATTTAGGCAAATATGCTATAAAATATACATATAAGGGGAGGAACGGACTTCCCGATAAAATTTTCATTTTTTTATATTCTGAAAACTATTTTGAATTTACAGGAGGGTTTATTACATGAAATTTGCTGACGGTTTCTGGCTCAACCAGAGAGGCTACGAAGTAAACTATGCAAATCAGGCTTTCGAGATCGAAGAGATCGAAAACGGATTCCTCGTTGTGGCAACACCTTTCGTTGTATACAACAGAGCTATGATGCTCGGAAGTGCTAACCTTGAGATCGCTTACACCTCAACTCAGGAGAACTGCGTTAAGGTCAGCATCACACACCACAAGGGTCATGTTGACAATGGTCCGCACTTTGTTCTCGAGAACAAGGGCTTCAAGCCACAGGTAACTGTTACAGACAAGGAAGCCGTACTTGTTACAGGCGACACAAAGCTCGTTGTTTCTAAGGAAAACTGGAGCTTCACATACTATTATAAGGATAAGAAACTCACAAGTGGTGGCTGGAGATCGACAGGCGTTATTTTCGAGAGTGCTTACAAGCAGCAGGCAAGACTTCAGACACAGCTCGACGACACATTCTGGAGCTACCCTGCCGATCCTACAAGAACATACATCAGAGAGCAGTTCGACACATCTGTTGGCGAATATTTCTACGGTTTCGGCGAGAAATTCACAACATTCACTAAGAACGGTCAGAACGTTGAGATTTGGAACGCTGACGGCGGTACTTGTTCCGATCAGTCTTACAAGTCTATCCCATTCTATCTTTCTTCAAAGGGCTACGGCGTATTTGTAAACAGCACTGACAAGGTTTCATATGAGGTTTGCTCTGATACTGTTTCTAAGGTATCCATGACAGTTCCAGGTGAGAGCCTTGAATACTATGTATTCGGCGGTGCTAACCTCACTGACGTACTTAAGGGCTACACTGACCTTACAGGCAAGCCTTCACTGCCGCCTGCATTCTCATTTGGTCTGTGGCTCACAACTTCATTTACAACAACATATGATGAGGAGACTATCACATCATTTATTGATGGCATGGCTGAGAGAGATATTCCTCTTCAGGTATTCCACTTTGACTGCTTCTGGATGAAGGGCTTTGAGTGGTGTAACTTTGAGTGGGACAAGTCACAGTTCCCTGACCCACCTGCAATGCTCAAGAGATTGCACGAGAACAAGGGTCTGAAAACTTGCGTATGGATCAACCCATATGTTGGTCAGCGTTCAAAGCTCTTTGACGAGGGTATGAAGAACGGCTACTTCATCAAGAAAACTGACGGCTCTGTATTCCAGTGCGACGAGTGGCAGCCTGGTATGGCTATTGTTGACTTCACTAATCCTGAGGCTTGCAAGTGGTATGCAGGATATCTGAGAAAGCTCTGCGAAATGGGTGTTGACACATTCAAGACAGACTTTGGTGAGAGAATACCTACAAGAGATGTTGTTTACTATGACGGCTCTGACCCTATCAAGATGCACAACTTCTACACATATCTTTACAACGAGTGCGTATTCAACGTACTGAAAGAATATTTTGGAGAGAACAAGGCTTGTCTGTTTGCACGTTCTGCTACAGCAGGTGGTCAGAAGTTCCCTGTTCACTGGGGCGGAGATTGCTCAGGCAACTACAACTCAATGGCTGAGGTTGTAAGAGGCTGTCTGTCACTTTGTATCTCAGGCTTCGGCTACACTTCACATGACATGGCAGGCTTTGAAGCTACTGCTACGCCTGACATTTACAAGAGATGGGCTGCGTTCGGTATGTTCTCATCACATTCAAGACTACATGGTAACCAGTCATACAGAGTGCCATGGCTTTTTGACGAGGAGTCCTGCGACGTTCTGCGCTTCTTCACAAAGCTCAAGGGCAAGCTCATGCCTTATCTGTGGGCTCAGGCTATCAAGACACACGAGGTCGGCGTACCTGTAATGAGAGCAATGGTCATTGACTTTGCTGACGACCCAACTTGCCTGACGCTTGACAGACAGTATATGTTCGGCGACAACATTCTTGTTGCTCCTATTCTTAATGACGAGGGTATCGCTGAATACTATGTTCCAGAGGGCAAGTGGACAGATATTATCACCGGCAAGGTTCTTGAGGGCGGCAAGTGGTATAAGCACAAATGCTCATACTTTGAGATACCTGCTCTTGCTAAGCCAAACAGCATTATTGCATATGGCAACTTTGAAAGACAGATAGAGTATGATTATCTTGAGGGCACAACATTCACTATCTACGAGCTTGAGGACGGCAAGTCTGCTGTTTGCCCTATTTATGACACTGAGGCAAACAAGGTATTCGAGCTGACAGCTACAAGACACGGCAACAAGATCGAGTGCGAATACACTGACACAAAGGCAAGCTTCAAGATCGCTGTGGCTAACACAGACAAGACTGTTGAAATTGCTCCTAACTTCAGCGGCAAGGTCATCATTGAACTCTAATGACTAAATAAAACTATCGCTCCGAGAGATCGGGGCGATTTTTTTTGCGTTCACACATAAAATCGGGGCAAATGAGGGTAAAAATTCTGTATATTTGCTCTTGAAGAAAATATGAGATCGGGGTATAATATAGATAGTACGATTTGAGGAGTAATTTTATGAAGTCAAGAATAAGAAGTGCTATACCGAAAAAGATAATCGGCATAAATATCAGTTCGCAAAAGCGTGATATCATTGAAGATATTGCTAAAAGCGAAAATGCGGAGGCTGTTTTCTTTGACAATGAGATAATGGGACAGCAGGTTGGATATCTTTGCGGTTTCAAGGGCTTTGTTAGGTCTGAAAAAGAGGGCGAGTACATCACGGACGAGTGCCTTATTTTTTCGGGCATTGACGGCAGGAGCCTTGACCCTATACTGAAAAAACTCAGGGAAAAAGAAGCTACGGTGAAGTTGAAAGCAATGGTCACGGCACACAATCAAAGCTGGAACGTTGGCGAGCTTATAAAAGAGCTGAGGCGTGAACACATTTACATGAACGGAGGTGACAGAGATGAAAAGTAAATACAAGGCTATTATTTACATTATTCTGTCGGCTTTTTCGTTTGCATTCATGTTCGCATTTGTGCGGCTTTCGGGAGACTTGCCGACGGTGCAAAAGACCTTTTTCAGAAATTTTGTGGCGTTGTTTTTCGCTATCGGAGTGCTAAAAAAAAATCACATACGCTTTCACATTGAGGGCAAAAAGAACAATGCGGTCATTTTTGTGAGGGCGCTTGCTGGCACGCTAGGAATGCTTGGAAACTTTTATGCCATAGATCATCTTGTGCTGTCTGACGCTTCCATGCTAAACAAAATGTCACCATTTTTCGTTATCATTTTCTCTTTTATTTTCCTTAAAGAGCGGCTGACTTTCTTTCAGGGCTTCACTGTAATTTGTGCATTTATAGGAAGCTTGTTTATAATCAAGCCGAGTTTTCAGAATGTGGACTTCTTCCCTGCCCTTATCGGTTTTCTAGGAGGAATGGGAGCGGGACTTGCTTACGCTTGCGTAAGATACTTAGGACAGCATGGAGTAAATGGTGCGGTGATAGTTGCATACTTCTCGGGATTTTCCTGCTTGTTCACCCTGCCATTTCTAATATTAGATTTCCACCCTATGACGATTTTCCAAATACTTTGTTTATTGGGAGCTGGCGCAGGTGCGGCAGGCGGACAGTTCGCTATAACTGCGGCTTACACTCACGCTCCTGCAAGGGAGATATCGGTTTATGATTACTCGCAGTTGATTTTTACCACAATTTTGGGATATTTCCTTTTTGGAGATATTCCTGATGGCTGGAGCTTTCTTGGATATTTCATTATCATTGCAATGGCTGTGCTTGTTTTTCTTTACAACAACGTATGGCACAAGGACAGTGAGGTCAAGGGCTGAAAAAACATACAAAAAGAGCGTTTTTACCGAGAAAGTAAAAACGCTCTTTATTATTAATATTGTAGTTTAAGCTCCGCCTGCGATAAATCTCTTGAGATCCTGTGGGTTTACGCACTTTTCAAGCGCAACGTCCATGGAGATCGTTCTCGAACGAACGAGCTTTGCAAGCTCCTGATCCATGGTCTGCATTCCTGTTGCTTTACCTGTCTGCATTGCTGAACCGATAAGATGCACCTTATCGTCACGGATCATAGCTTTGATAGAGTCTGTTGCGTTAAGAATCTCACAGCAAGCTACACGGCTTGTGCCGTCGAATGTACGGCAAAGTGTCTGAGTACAGATACCTACAAGAACGGAAGCAAGCTGAGTTCTGATCTGATGCTGCTGGTGAGCAGGGAAAACGTCGATGATACGGTCGATAGTTGACGGTGCGGACGTTGTATGAAGTGTACTCATAACAAGATGTCCTGTTTCAGCGGCGGTAACAGCAGCTTCGATAGTCTCGAAGTCACGCATTTCTCCTACGAGGATAATGTCCGGGTCCTCACGGAGAGCAGCACGGAGAGCAAGTGAGAAGCTCGGTACGTCAGGTCCGATCTCTCTCTGGTTTACCATACATCTCTTATGAGCGTGCATATACTCGATAGGGTCTTCGATAGTGATTATATGTGCTGATTTATGGATATTTACATGGTCGATCATTGCGGCAAGAGTTGTTGACTTACCTGAACCGGTAGGGCCTGTTACAAGCACAAGTCCACGAGGTCTCATTGAGAACTCTGCAAGGATAGGTGGCAGGTCAAGGTCGGTAAGGGTCGGGATATCGTTTCTCAAAAGACGGAGAGCGATGGCCGTGTTTCCTCTCTGTCGATACACGTTTACACGATGACGGAAACCTCTTGAAGATACATATGTAAAGTCGGTATCAATATGGTCTTTGATAGACTGACGCTGCTTATCTGTACACATATCCTCGCATATTTTGAGAATTTCGATCTCGGTCATATCAGGATATGAGGAAAGCTTTCTCAAGTTACCGCCCTGTCTAACTATCGGCGGAATACCTACGGTGAAGTGCAGGTCGGAACAGCCAAGGGCTCTTGCTTCATCAAGAATTTTGTTAATGTCGATTGCCATTAGAATTTACCTCCATATATTTCTTTTTTATACAGCATATGTTACACGGATAAGTTCGTCCATTGAGGTCTTGCCTTGCTGAACAAGCTCTGAAACGTTGTCACGAAGCAGGTGACAGCCCTCTTTCTTTGCAAGCTCCTGAATTTCGTCAGCTTTTGCTCCCCTTGTGATAAGAGCCTGCATAGACGGTGTTGCGAGAAGGATCTCATGGATAGCGGTTCTTCCCTTATATCCTGTGTTATTGCACTTTGGACAGCCACATGGGTCGTACACCTGTACTGAATGGTCAAGACCCATAAGCTCATTTTCTTCCTCAGTTGACATTCTAGGCTTTTTGCACTCAGGGCAAAGCACCTTTGTAAGACGCTGAGCAACAATACCGATAAGTGAGGTTGCGACCATGTATGCTTCAACGCCCATATCCACAAGTCTTGTTACAGTAGAAGCGGCGTCATTGGTATGAAGTGTTGACAGAACAAGGTGTCCTGTAATAGCGGCACGGATAGCGATCTCAGCAGTTTCAGTATCACGCATTTCTCCGACCATTATGATGTCAGGGTCCTGACGGAGGATAGAACGAAGGGCTGCACCGAATGTCATGCCTGCCTTTTCGTTTATCTGGCACTGGTTTACGCCCTCTATCTTCTTCTCGACTGGGTCTTCGACAGTGATAACGTTGTTGCTTGGTTTAGATATTTCGCCAAGTGCGGCGTAAAGTGTGGTAGATTTACCTGAACCTGTAGGGCCTGTTACAAGGACAACTCCCTGCGGCACTTTCAGGCACGCCTCAAATCTCTTATAGTTATAATCTGTCATACCCAGGTCGGTAATTTTTCTCAGTGACATATCGCCTGTTGCGAGGATACGGAGAACGACTTTCTCACCGTATACCATTGGAAGGTTAGATACACGGAGGTCGAGAGTTGTGCCGTCAACGACCTGTGACATACGGCCGTCCTGCGGGATACGCTTTTCGGCGATATTCATGCCGCTCAAGATCTTGAAACGGGTAACAAGCGAAGTATGAAGTGCGGCGGAAAGAGTCATAAGCTCAATAAGGTCGCCGTTTACACGGATACGGATAACGGTTTTATCCTTGAATGGCTCGATATGTATATCCGTTGCATCCTGACGCTGGGCGTTCTCGACGATAGCGGTAGCAAGTTTAACGATAGGAGCGTTCTCGATTCTCTCCTCGGAGATATCCTTGAGTTCTTCAAGGTTAAGCTCTTCCTCTTTTTGCTTTGTAGCTTCGTCAACAACGGAGTTAACCTGACCTTCTGAGTACATCTTACCAATAGCACGGTTGATAGATGACTTTGTGGCAAGGACAGGTGTTATGCTACAGCCTGTGATAACACGGAGATCCTCGAAAATATAGAAGTTGATAGGGTCATTAGTTGCAACGGTCATACGCTTGCCTATTTTGCTGACTGCGATGACGTTATACTTTCTTGCAGTTGCCTCCGGTATCTTCTTGACTATATCAGGCATAAGCTCTGTATTATCAAGGTCGATATAGGACACATTCAGTCGCTCGGCGAGGACCTGACAGAACTGAACATCGGTAACGAGCTTCATGTCAATAATGACATCACCAAAAAGTCTTCCCTTTTGCTCCTTCTGTTTGGCAAGGACTTCCTGAAGCTGTTCTTCAGTTATAAGACCTTTCTGTACCAGATACTGACCGATAGGGCCGTTTCTCATATATATTACTCCAATCCTCCGCATTGATTTAGGGATCCGACGCTGCGGAAACGTCTGCTGCGGTGCAAAAACCGCAAAAAAATCATATTATCTATTGTAATCTTCATGAAAGTATGATAAAATTAATATATTAACTAATGAATCCAAAGGAGGATCACTGTGGATAATTTAACCTTATCATACATAATCATTTATGTATTTGTGTTCATCTTCGGAGCGTGCATAGGCAGTTTTCTTAATGTCTGCATATACCGATTGCCGAAAAATGAAAGTCTTATCAAGCGAAATTCTCACTGTATGACCTGCGGTGAGCCGATCAAACGGCGTGACCTGATACCGATAGTAAGCTGGTGCATACTTCGTGGAAAGTGTCGAAGCTGCGGTGCAAAGATATCGGCAAGATACACTATAGTTGAAACGCTGAACGCACTGCTTTACTTATGGGTATTCTACCATTTTAATGGGATTTTCAATCCGCTTCGTGCAGCACTTGTCTGTCTGTTATTCTCTGCTCTTATCGTTGTATTCTTCATGGACTGGGACACTCAGCTTATCAACACATATGTTGTGATATTCATAGGTTTGCTTGGTGTTGCGGAATACATCTTCTGCAAAGATCAGACGGGACTTACGCTTAAATCACACTTGATTGGATTTTTCATTGTGAGCGTGCCTTTGCTTATTATTTGTCTTATCACACATGAGAAAGCAATGGGCATGGGAGATGTATATCTCATGGCAGCCGCAGGGCTGTTTCTCGGAATGCAGGGTGCTTTGGTTGCGCTTCTTATCGGACTGATAACAGGCTCGATCGGTGGACTTATCCAGAAGCACCGCAGCGGTGATTCAGTATTTGCATTTGGTCCATATCTCTCCATAGGAATTGCTGTTGCAGCTTTGTACTCAGAGCAGATCGGTTCATGGTACATGGACTTTACTGGTCTTAACGAGATGATGAACGAAGCAATGCTGATAATAAGATAATTGCACAAATTCCGCAGTTTGATACTGCGGAATTTTTTTGCTCAAAAAATCCTCTTAATAGAAGTTTTCTGTTAAGGGGATTTTTTCAGCAATCAGACCCGTGGAGGGGTCTGATTGAGAAAAGAAATTACTGTACCTTAGATACTGTAATATCAGATGGGTTAAGTGAATACTTTGAAAGATCCTCAGTATACTTTGGATCGTTGTACTTCTTAAAATACAACGTAACTGTGACGGTTCCACCCGCTGGAATAAATACACAGTTTGATGGGTTATTCAAATCGTTGTTCGTTGTAAATCCACAAACCTTATCATTTGGAATTTTCAATCTCCAATCCGCCTGCATCTGATCAAATGCAAAACCAACATTAGCACTTAAAGACCAGATTTTACAACATCAGAACCATTATTCTGTATTGTTATATCATAGTCTATCTCACCATCATTGATTTTTCTTGCGATACTGCTGATAACGTACAAATCATTTGTCGGTTTTGAAATGAAGGTTGCCTCAAAAACAGTATCTGATGTTATAACCTTAGTAGATATATCATCGCTTGTTCCTTCTACGACCCAACCGCCAAATATCTTATCAGCGTCTGACGGAACAGGGATAGCACCTGGATAACTTGCATATTTACCATCAGATACATAAATAGTTGAGGCATTTATTAAAGAACCGTTTAATTTGAACTCAACCTTATGCTTATTCTGTACAACTGGAACGAAAACAACTGAGCTATCTGTAATAGAAACATCAGTAAGACCCTTTGAGTTATCTGATTTGTATACCCACTTAACAAAATCCTGTTTTATAGTATCCATGTCAGTTGGAATTCCCGGGTCATTTGCAAAGTCGCCATCATAGACACTTGTTGTTGTAAATGTAGAACCGTCGATATTCTCAAACGTTACTGTAAACTGGGTTTTCGGTGCAACAGGCGGATAAACACAGGAGAATACCATATCCTTATTTATTGTTATACCTGTTGTAAAATCAGCAACGTTATTCTTGCTGTCTACCCAATAAGGTGTGCCATAGCCTGTTCTTTTTGCCATGGTTGGCGGCGTTTGATAAAGTGTGCCTGCCTTGACCGACTTAGTATCTATCTGTTTACCACGAAGCGTTGAATCAGGGTCGCTTGCAGAGTAGATAAACTTTACACTGTATGTTTTTGAACTTGAAACTGTTGTCTTATCATAGAAAATATAAGTATATGTGTTTGAAGCGTCAAGGCTGTAATACTTTTCCTGCTGAGCTGTGCAACCTGCAGGAGCAGTGGTTGCCCGAGGATATGTGACATAATCAGGAGCTACAGAGAAATCTTTATAGTCATTAACATTGTATGAATCGCCTTCATCTATGTTAATATTTGTGAGATTTACTGCTGCATCCTTTTTATACTTTGTTTTCGTAAAAGTATAGCTTCCATTCTCATATGTTGGCTGATAGGCTGTAAGAGAAACGTCGAGAGTATACATTTCCTCAATTTTGCTGATACTTGCACTGATATCAAACTTATAATTGTCGTAAAAATCAACACCTCTTGCAACAGCAGAATTATTAAAATTTAAGCCCTCTGTATTTACCTTACCTACATTGAGGATACAGCCTTTTGCACCCATTCTCTTTGCGGCTGTATCCGTGTCGTTGCCTGAATAGTTTTTCAGACTATAGCCACGAAGATTATTATTGTCAATAACGATACAGTTTGAATAGGTCACACCGCTTGCACCGATAGTACCAGAGTTTGAAACATCAGGCACACCAATATAATCTTTAAGCACAAGAACATTGGTCGAATATCTAAGCTCATCATCAAGATAGTCTATAAGACCTGAACCTATGATATTGCTTTCCATTGTTGCATCAGCGTCATGATAAACATTATTTGCAGGTTTGATCATATTAAGGATAGCTCCGAGGATCACGCCGAAAATCGTTACCACAACGATAAGCTCAACAAGGGTAAAACCCTTGCGGTTTTTATTCATTTTCAAGATTCTCCCTCCTTATGGTGTTGATTGTGCATCGTCATATTCAGCCTGGTTTTTGTAATCAGAGCCACCCATATAATGGATAACTACATAACCTGTAGCTTTACCTGACGCATCTTTTTCAAGATAATGGTCAAAGGTCGCATCTGTGATCTTAAATGCAGCTGCATCGGCTGTTGGAGTGCTGCTGTAAAGATCAGATGACTGTGAGAAGCCGAAATAATCGCTTCCTGTTACGCCTGAAAGCACAACGCCAAACTGCTGATTTCCACCGTCACCGATAGGGATAAGAAGTGAATTTCCTGATGAGTTATTATTTACATCAAAGAACTTTCCGCCTGTAAGCTCAGGCGTAAGAGCATAGAAATTCATATCTGCCCCTGAATTGTTATAAAACTTTACCCAGTAAACGCTCTTTTCAGGATTAGGCGTAATGTTTATGTCCTTACCCTGAAGAAATTTGAGCTGATAGCCTGCGTCTTCATCAATATTATTAAGCTTTGCTTTAAAGCCATAGGCTGTAGTATTGAACTTTATACCGCTTCCAAAGTCTGCCTCAAGGGCAAACTCATTTGTAGTTTTGCCACTTGAAGAGAACTTGTTTACCTTCAACTCGTTCATATTGACGGTCTTGTTATCATTATACTGCTCGGCATTTACTGCCTGAGTATACATTTCATTGTTGCGGTAGTAGTTTTCAAGATTCTGTTTTTTTGCCGCTACAGCAACTGTAACAAGCATAGCTGACATACCTGACAAAAGTGCCATTGCTATGATGACCTCTACAAGAGTCATACCCTTTTTATTTTTGCTGTTCTTTTTCATGAGTATACTCCTTTCAATTAATAGTGATCATATCTGTCAAGAGTATATCCGAACGCTGAATCGTCCTTACCGCCCTTCGCATTCTGCATTACAGAAGTAGTTGAAGGCTTAGTGTATACATAGAACGCTGTATTGGCGTTACCAAAGCTGTTTGCGATAACTACGCCGACCGCACAGCACTGAACGGTCATTTTTCCGCCTGCTGAGTCTGTTACCACAAGTCCGCCAAGACCGCTTGTTGCGATATTAACGATAGCCTGTGGTGAATAGAATGAGCCCTGGAAGAAGCTTTGATCTGTAGCGTTAAGTGTTGTGTTCTCACCAAACAGGAAGATGATGCTGCTGTTTTTCGGTCTGTAAGAGCCTGCAACATCTACAGATGTAGGGTTGAGAACAAAGCCGCTCTGTGGTAAGCCAGGGTTACCCTTTGTATTATTGAGAACAGAAGAATCAAACATACGAACGTAAGTATCATAATCAAATACCTTAAGTCCCTTAAAGCTATAGTTACAAGCACTAGAGCCTGAATGCTGTGACTTGCCTGTTACTGAGTCGATACCATTAAGTGTAATAGCACTGCCTGAGTCTGAAACAAAATAGCAGTTGTATTTTCTGTCACCTGTAGTCGTATCAATTATAGTTGAACGATTTCTAACAACTATTACAGGTGACCATTCTGCTCCAAGATTAAGACCATTCTGAAGTCTTATAACGATATCACCCGAAGAATCAGAAACATCAACGAGGATCCTTGAACCATTGCCATAATCATTGAACGAAAGATCAGATGCCCATGTACAGCTTGATGTTATTCTCAATTTGTAGCGGCTTGTAACTGGAGTCTTAGCTCCTGTTCCTGTAAGGTCTATTAGCTCAGTAAGCGTGTAGTCAACATTATTCCAATAGCTTGGATCGCTTGCAAAGGTATTGAAAGTTTTAGTGTTTGAGCCATCATAGAAAGCCTGATATTCATCAGAGATCGTTGTCACATTAGTATCATTGCTCATGAAGAAATCTTCCGGATAATATACATAGGCATCAGCAGATACAGGTATCTGTGGCTTTGCGTCACGACCTGCTTTGCTAAGAACAGCTCCTTCATGAATATTTGAAGCCTGGCAGACGATCTTATCTTTACCCGTGATAGTGCCGGTAACATAAACTGAGCCTGTTACCTTAAGTGACTTTGTGACATTAAGATCACCCTCGACATAGAGAGAGCCATTGATCGTCTGACCATTTGCACCAAATGTTGCATCGCCATTATAAGCACCTGCGCCCTTATAAACGTAGAAGTTACCATACTGTGTATAGTCATTTCCGCCAATGTTAGCTTCACAACAGAACAAATCGACATCAAAACCTGAAGAACCAACGTCCATATGGTTTGAAGTGGAAAGCTTCTGACCGATATTAACATAGTTATATCCGTCTGCTCTTGCCATTGTGGAGTTGATGCGGAATTTATTTGAAACATCAAGGTTTTCAGAAATTGTAACAGTTGAACCCTGCTTTTCATCTACAAAACTAGGCTTGAGCATGATAAGAGGCTGAGTTGAAACCTCCAAAGAACCATACATAAGATAAGAACCATAGATACTGGTATTGTTTGTAAATCTATAGACCTTACCAGTTGTATTATTGATACCAGCCATATCACCGATAACGTTAAGGTTATCGTAACCTGCGCCGCCGTTACCAACAAGCTCGATAGTATTTGTATACTCGGCAGGCTTTGTAACTGACTGCGTGGAAATATGAGCTGCTACCTTTTCAGTTTTTCCCAGATAAGTAGTTTCACAGGTAACAACGATATTTGCAACACTTGTACCCTCCTGTGCTACAGTTATCTTTGTGGTACCGATATTATCGCTTTTACCATTTGATCCATTATAGCTGACATTAGTAGTTGTACCCTTTCCGCTATTAGCACTTGCCAGCTTTTTAAGGTTATCTATGGCCTTTTTCTGCTGAGCCTTTGCAGTAGGGTCATTGGTAGGAGCAGTATCAGTTTGTATCTGATTAATAAAGCTTTCAAGAGTAGATGAAGCTGTCAGATAAGCCTGTTTGCTCTTATAGTTATCATTTGTTTTTGTCCTATTTACCGAAACAAAAGAAACAGTTGCAGTCAAAAGTATTGACAGCATGAGCATGACAGCAACCGCTGTGAAAAGCACGACTCCGGGTTTGTTTCTTTGTTTCCTCTTCGGAGTATTCTTCATATTAACCACCTTTCTTAGTTTTATTATCACTTATGCTATACTTTTTTCATTTTACACAGGTTGATTACTTATATAAAATTTTTAATCATTATATAGCACTAATTGGCAGGATAAGAAATATTCCTTATCCTACCAAATAGTTTTCTCTTAGCTGGCAGAAGGATCAGCAAGCTTCTTCAAAACGTACATATTGAGTGTCATTGTACCGGAGATCTCGCTTTCGTTGACATTCTCAATGTTAACATTCTGGATAACCATGCTCTTTTCGTTGTTTGTCGTCAAGTTGTCAGCAAAATTCTTGAAACCTGAAAGCGAGCTTTTGAACTGAATGTCAAGGCTATAGTAACCTATTGTCTGTGCAGCTGTTTCATTGGTATCAGCTGCATTTTCATCTGTGTTTGCGTCTGCAGCTGATGAATCAATTGTGCTTGCATTATTGTATTCATCTACCTTAGTGTCAAAATCAGTAGCTGTTGCTGTTGACTCATAAGCAAAAGGCGAAAGAACTGTGCTGCCGTATGATGAAATAGTCATATTGGAGTTTTTGATTTTTACATCATCAACATTAAAAAGCTCACGAACCTTATCAGTAGCCTTGTATGCTACTTGATAATCATAGAAGTTAGCTGCGACCTGTGAGGTGCTTGTATAAAGTGTCTGAATCTCAGCGGCAAGGTTCTTATCCTTGTCTACCTGATCTTCAAGCTCGCTGAGCTGAACCTTTGCTGATTCCAGATCACTGCTTGCCTGACTACACTCATCAATGGCAGGCTTAATAAAAAGCATAAAACCTGCAACAATTATAAGCAGTACGAATACTACTATCAAAATCATTTTATCACGATAATTCAACTTCATAATTATTCACCCTCGCCCTCTTCTTTAAGATAAAGTGTCAGCGAATCAAGCGTTACGCCTGAGCTGCCGTCTTCACCGATCGAATATCCGTTGTATCCTACATCTTCCTGGAAGAGTCCTGTACCCACAAGGGCATCGATTGCTGTTTTTACATCTGACTGATCATCAAGCTCAACCTTAGTAAGTGTTACTGTACCAGCTTCAAGGTTATATGTAAAGCCTTCATACTTGAAAGAACCAAGAGCTTCCTTGATGTCGTCAAACATCTCACTTGACACGACCGGAAGTGTTTCAAGAGCTGCATTTGCTGATGTAACATAGTTTGAATAATCCTGCATGATCTTCATCTTATTGTGAAGTATCTGGTTCTGGGCGATCTTCTCATTGCAAACAGCTATCTTATCATTAGTCTTGTCTATATCTTTCTCGATAGAACTCTTCCTGAGATTAATAACAAGTGTTGCACCTGCGATAAGCACTGCGGCTGCCGCAGCGAAGATACCGCCTGTCATGAGCAGCGAACCCATTCCGCTGTTGCCGCCCTTACCTGTGGACTGATCGACTTCGAGGAGGTTGATCTTCTCTGTTGCCTTGTTTCTCTTATAGAGAGCACCGATAGCATTAGCGAATACTGTAAACTCGAAGTTCTCGAAACCTGTGATCTGAGCAGGCACACCGAGAACGGAAGCCTTTATATCAAGACCGTCAAGAGCGTCAACGAGTTTGATGTAGTCCTCAATAAAGCCATAGAGAATAACATTTTCAAGTCCTGAACCGCCTCTTGCCTTATTGAACTGCTCCATTCTGAAGATGTTCTCGTTAAGAGCTTCAGTGATATAATCGTCAGAATCATAATCTTCTTCTGAGATAGGAACGTATCTGGCGAATGCCATCTGTCCATTCTCAAAAAGTGTAAGACCAAGGAAGTTCTTATCGATCTGGCAAACCAACAGTGGCATTTTCTCCATGTTGGACTTGTCAGCAAGAACGATTCTTGCGATAGAGTTACATCCGATGTTAACAGATCTGAGGTTCATGCCCATAATGTTATAAAGCTTTCTGTAGCTTTCAACTATCGTACTAGGGCAAGCTGTTGCAAGTACCTTCACTGCACCAGGATTATCCTCACCTGCTTCACCTACTACTGTATATGAGATAGAATACTCATCTGTGATACCCATTTCCTGGCTCATATGGTTCTGTACCATAAGCAGGAACTCATTACCCTTTGCCTTTGGAACTACAAGCTCCTTGAATACGATGTTGCTCGATGAAAAAGTAACGATAGCGTCCTTATCCATCATATCCTCAGCCTTGATCTGAGTGAGCAGTAACTCAGACAGACCTGAAAGGTTGATGACCTCACCATTAAGGATCATATCCTCAGGAATGTCTACCTGCAAAGATCTCTCGATCCTTATCTTGTTAGAGGAGTTATCACCTTTAACAATGTTGATTTGTCTATCAGAAATATCAAATGATAGCATTTATTCCTTCACCTCTTAAATTATTTTTCAAAACAAATATCTTCCCTCTCCGTTTTAAAGGAGAGGAGATATTTAAAATTAACGAACATAAAATGCAGACCCTTAGTTTTCCAGACCTGACAATGAACCGTAGAGCAGTGGGAAGATACCCGCAAGGCAAAGACCGATCGCAACACCCATGAATACGATGAGCAATGGTTCCATAAGTCCTACAAGTCTTGTAACGGCTGCGTCTGCTTCTTCCTCATAGTAGTCAGCAGTTTTCTCAAGGATCTCATCGAGAGCACCTGATTCCTCACCGACATAGATGATGGAAGTAAACATTCCTTCAAATATCTCTGTTTTTGCAAGTGACGCTGAAAGCGGTGCGCCCTGCTTAACTTCATCAACTACCTGAATGAACATCTTATCAACATAAGCATTTCCAAGTATTCTTGACGAACGTTCAAGACACTCTACCATTGGGATACCGCTTGAATAAAGTGATGAAAGAGTTCTTGCGAAACGACCCTCGTAGATCTTTACCATAAGCTTTCCGGCGGCAGGCATCTTTATCTTTATGTAGTCAAATTTAAGTCTGACTGACGGTACTTTCAAGGCGTATATCCAACCGAATATCAAAACAACGACCACGATAAGAATGATATACCATTTTGCCTTGAAAAAGTCACTGAATGAGAAGAGAGCCTTAGAAAGTGCAGGCATCTGATCCTCTGGCATAAGACCTGCAAATATAGGCATGATGAACGTAAACATACCGATTACCATGACGATACAAAGAACGCCAAGTATGATAGGATAAGTCATCGCACTCTTTACCTTATTGTTCAACTTGTTTGAGTTTGCATAGTAATCGCTCAGACGCTGCATTGTCATATCGAGCGTACCTGAGGTCTCACCTGCGTCTACCATTGAGATGAAAAAGTCCGGAAAGCTTCCTCTTCTTGTATCGAGGGCCTCGGTAAAGCTCTGACCTTTCTGAACATCGTCATAAACGCTTCTCCAAACATCCTTTGCACCCTTATTCTCCTCTTCCTTATAGAGAATGTCGAGCGCTTTAACAATGGTAAGACCCGATGTCATCATTGCCGCAAGCTGACGGCAGCAGAAAGCAAGTTCCTTAGTATTGAACTTGTGCACAGATTGTTTGCCTGCACCGCCCAATGCTTCTGTATAACTTATACAGAAAAGACCTTGTTCGTGGATCTTGTCCAGTACTTCCTGTGCATCCTCAGCCTCATAGATACCCTTTATGGTTTTTCCCGAGGTATCCTTAGCAACATAGGAAAATTTCTTCATAATATGTAGATACACCTCCACTTATTTATACATTTTGTGCATTCATAACAAAAAACTTTAAAAATACACAAAACGCATTTTTATAATTATAACATTATTTTCATCTTTTCGCAAGTGATTGAGTGCTTTTTAAGCGTTAATTTATTTACAAAATAATCTTCACAAATTTATCGAATTTGTACAAATAGAATAATTAAACTAACATTTTAAATAACATTTAACATTTAAAGCGAGTTCATACAGATTTCTGATAGTAAATACTCTTATTTATGTTCAAATAATACAATTTATACTTTATTATCTGTCTTGCCAGCACTAAAAGATTTCATACTTTTGAGAATGACAGGATGCTTATGAACATACACTTTATAGGCTATCAGATAGAAACAATAGGACGCTGCAAGAAGAAGTCCTATGCCGAGGATCACGCTTACAAGGTAGTTCATGCCCACGCCTTCATTCAGCCATATACACGGATAATAAAGCACCTTATAGAAGATATCTCCCTTGCCCTCCTGACTGAATGAATCCCTGAATATTGCAGGAATAAAATACACTAGAAGCATAAGAAGATACACTATTGTAATATTGACCCAGCTCCAATTTTCATATGCGGCATGGCGTTTTCCGTCGTCATAAAAAAGTCTTAAGAAAAATATAAGCATGACCGCAAAGCCTATAAATGAGTCTACATTACTATTTGTCATAAAGCTTTTGAAAGCAGATGTGCTTGACGGAAATACCGTAACCAGAGCCGGTATCAGCACAATGCCTGCAAAGGCTGAAAACAGCGTAAGAACGATCATTATCCCAATTCTCGACAGAATGTACTTTAAAAATTTTATTGCCTCCATAACTACCTCCGTTTTATTCTTTTACTTTATAAAGTCTTTATGCTTTACATCTCATCTTGCACGATAAAGTTTTCAAACTTTACATCTTTCAATTATCTGACATAGTTTTATCAAAGAGTTTATCCACAAGCTCTCTTAGATATATATTTTCTGTACGCTCAAGTTTAGGGTCTGCGTTTCTGATAAGCTGTGCGGCTTCCTGTGCTTTTCTTAGTATATCCATATCCTGTGACATATCCGCTATCTTCAATGCAGGAAGGCCATGCTGTCTGCTTCCAAAAAAGTCACCGGGACCTCTGAGTTTAAGATCTTCCTCAGATATCTTAAAGCCGTCGTTAGTCTTGCCCAAAATTTTAAGCCTTTTCACGCTTTCCTCATTCACGTTGTCTGTAATGAGGATACAACTTGATTTATATTTACCTCTTCCCACACGACCACGAAGCTGGTGAAGCTGGGAAAGGCCAAATCTGTCAGCATTTTCTATTACCATTATTGCCGCATTAGGCACGTCAACTCCTACCTCCACAACTGTCGTGGAAACGAGCAGGTCTATTTTATGCTCCTTGAAGTCGTTCATGACCTGTTCTTTCTGAGCACCGCTCATTCTGCCATGAAGAAGTCCCACAGTGTAATCTTTAAACGTACCCTGAGAAAGCTTTTTAGCATAGGTCTTAACGTCCTGCAAGTCCATATCACTTTCCTCTATCATTGGACAGACTATATAACCCTGTCTGCCCTCGTCAAGATATTTTTTCACATAGTTAAATGCACGCTCGCGAAGCTTTCCTGTAACGGCATATGTTTCAACGGGCTGTCTGCCCTTAGGAAGCTCTTTCAGTACAGAAATATCAAGGTCGCCGTATATCATAAGGGCAAGAGTTCTAGGGATAGGCGTGGCTGACATAACAAGCTTATGAGGATTTTCACCCTTTGAAGCAAGTGCCGCACGCTGTTCAACGCCAAAGCGGTGCTGCTCGTCTGTTATGACAAGGGCAAGCTTTTTGAACTTCGTTGTCTGCTGAACAAGAGCGTGTGTTCCCACTGCAACGGCGTATTCACCGTTTTCAAGCCCCTCTTTCACAAGCTTTTTCTGCTTTGCAGTCATAGAGCCTGTGAGCAGTGCCACCTTTACGCCTAGCGGTTCGAGAAAGCCTTTGAGTGTCTCGTAATGCTGTTCTGCAAGTATCTCAGTAGGCGCCATAAGTGCGCTCTGGCAGCCATTTTCATACACAAAATATGCCGCTCCTGCCGCAACTGCGGTCTTGCCCGAGCCAACGTCGCCCTGAACGAGTCTGTTCATAGGCTGTTCTTTCTGCATATCTCTGATACAATCCTCTATGGCGGTTTGCTGGCTGTTTGTAAGGATAAAAGGCAGAGCGTTATAAAAGCTGTCCATATCCTGCGTTTTCAGCACAAAGCCGCTTTTTTCACGGCTTCGGCTTTTCATAAGCTGCATACCAAGCTGCAAAACAAGAAGCTCGTCAAAGACAAGGCGATTTTTCGCAAGCTCGCAGGTGTGCATATCTTTTGGAAAATGTATATTCTCCAAAGCATATTCAAGAGAACAGAAATTATACCTTTGCATTATGCTTTTTGGCAGCGGCTCATAGATATTCTTATTAAAAACATTCAGGGCAAGCCTTACTGTTTTTCTGAGCATTTGCTGACTAAGACCCTCTGTGAGATGATAGACAGGCTGGACTTTATCTTCAGTATCGGTAGAAAGTATCACAGGAGAATTTATCTCTTTTCGCACAAGGTTTCCTGTTATCCTGCCGCAGAGGTAATACTCTTTATCCACTTCAAGCTGTTTATACATATACTCGCTGTTATAGATAACTATTACAAGGTCGGTGACGTCGTCGGTAAAAATGACTTTGTACACTGACAGACCTTTTCTAATATGGGCTTCAGGGAGCTTTTTAACTACTCTGCCCTTTACTATGCAAGGCTCGTTAATTGGTGCGTCGGCTATGGGGACGGGGGAGGTATAGTCGATATAGCTTCTCGGATAATGACAAAGCAGGTCATATACTGTCTTTACGCCTAATTTCTCATAACATTCGGCACGCTTTTCCCCAACACCTTTTAGATACTCTATTGGTTTCTCAAGATCTTTTAACAAATCCTCACCACCTGTCAGCTTTTACTCCACTTAATACGATTATATCATACATCACATAAAAGGTCAATGACTTTTATTCAAATCATACATATTTACGCTATTTTTCCTGCACGTTTTGCATTTTTACACAAAAAAAGAACAGATGAAAAAATCATCTGTCCTTGATAAAAACTATATGTTATTATATTTTCTCGCCAAACTCAGAATACTCGATAGAAGCTCTGATGAAATCTCTGAACAGAGGGTGCGCTCTGTTTGGTCTTGACTTGAACTCTGGGTGGAACTGAACACCAACGAACCATGGGTGTACATTCTTTGGAAGCTCTACTATTTCAACAAGCTTTTCGTCAGGTGAAAGGCCTGCAAGCATAAGACCCTTATCTTCAAGAAGCTTTCTGTATTCATTATTGAACTCCCAACGGTGACGATGACGCTCACGGATAAGATTCTGTGGTGCTGAATAGATCTCAGCACATCTTGAATTGTCTGCAAGCTTGCATGGATAAAGGCCAAGTCGCATCGTGCCGCCCTTTTCTGTGATATCCTTCTGTGAATCCATGATATCTATAACAGGATATGGAGTGTCACCAAACTCGGAAGAATTTGCCCCTTCCAGTCCTGCAACGTGTCTTGCGAACTCAACAACAGACATCTGCATACCGAGGCAGATACCGAACATTGGTATCTTATGTTCTCTTGCATATTTGATAGCTTCGATCATGCCCTCGATTCCTCTGTCACCAAAACCGCCCGGTACGATTATGCCGTCGCAGCCGTGGAGCATTTCAGCTACAGTGTTCTCATTGAGATTTTCAGACTGTATCCACTTGATATCAACTTCTGCGCTGTTCTCAAAACCGCCGTGACGGAGAGCTTCTGCTACGGAAAGATAAGCGTCCTCAAGCTCAACATACTTGCCAACAAGACCGATAGTTACTTTCTTGTTACAGCTATGAACTCTGCCTATCATTTCCTGCCACTCTTTAAGGTCTGGCTGTCTGCACTCAAGCTTAAGATGATGACAAACAACATCTGCAAGGCCCTCTTTTTCAAGCCAGAGAGGCACTTCATAAAGTGATGGCGCTGTAAGATTCTGTATAACGTCCTCTGCTCTTACGTTGCAGAAAAGACCTATCTTCTGCTTCATATCCTCAGGTATCTCCATTTCAGAACGAAGAACAAGGATATTAGGCTGAATACCGATAGAAAGCAGTTCCTTTACGGAATGCTGTGTAGGCTTTGATTTAAGCTCCTTTGAGCCTGAGATATAAGGCAGCAGGCACACATGTATAAATACGGAATTTTCTCTTCCAAGCTCGATAGAAGCCTGTCTGATAGCCTCGAGGAATGGTGTGGACTCAATATCGCCAACTGTTCCGCCGATCTCTGTGATAACTATATCTGTGTCAGTTGATTTGCCTACTCTGTAAAGACGATCCTTTATCTCGTTGGTGATATGAGGAACGACCTGAACTGTGCCGCCAAGATAATCTCCTCTTCTCTCCTTATTAAGAACTGTCCAGTATATCTTACCTGTGGTGACATTTGAATTGATAGAAAGATTTTCGTCGATAAATCTCTCATAGTGACCAAGATCAAGGTCAGTTTCCGCACCATCGTCAGTTACGAAAACCTCACCATGCTGATAAGGTGACATTGTGCCTGGATCGACATTTATATACGGGTCAAATTTCTGAATGGTAACGCTGTAGCCCCTTGCTTTTAACAATCTTCCCAGTGACGCAGCGGTTATGCCCTTTCCAAGACCTGATACTACACCGCCTGTTACAAAGACATATTTTGTAGGCATATCATTTCTCCTCCATATATCAAAAATAAAACACAAAAAAATCAGGTGAGATCATGTGGACACAACTCACCTTTTCGCTCTTACTAATATCATAACAAATTTTTATACAAAAGGCAAGTGTTTTTTCTATTTTTCTCTGAATTTTTTATAAATTATCAAATAGCTTCAATAATCTCTTGTAAAATTGTTGTAAATTAAAGCGGTTTTATTTGATTTTATAAAAATAGAGGTAATTTTAAAGTCAAATTCGTACGAAATTTATGTTGTAATTTGAGGTAAAATAGTATATACTATTATTGTATTATGCTTAAACGAGCTATAGACTTCCGGCTTGCTGACTTTAATCGGAAACGAGGTTTATTTTATGGACAACGACAACAAGAACACCTCCAACACTCAGGGAGATAAGGATTTACAGTCGCTAATATCCAATGCAATAGAAAACAGAAAGATACTTGATGCTTCAAACTCAAACGGACCTACAGGGGTCATACCTATCCCCTCAAAGGAACAGCAGAAAGCTGATCCGATACATGAGTCTGATCCAAAGCAGGATAAGACGCCAAAAAAGAAAAAAGGCTGGAGCAAGAAGAAAAAGACGGGTATTGCTCTTGGAATAATATTTGTAGTATTCGTTATTATAATTGCCATTATCGTAGGTTTGTTTTTCCACTACACAGGAATGCTTGACAGAACTAAAGACACTAAGATAAATTCAGGCAGAGCGCCTATAAATTCCAGCGAGCTTACAAGTGAAGCGGATACATTTGACGCAAAGGAAAAAGAGGACGAGCTTAAGGCTCAGCTACAAAAGCAGTCCTCCAAGATATCCAGCGAGGACGTAACGAACATTCTGCTCATTGGCGAGGATATCCGTGATACAGAAGAGGAGAGCCGTGGAAATACTGATGTTATGATGATAATTTCCATAAACACCAAGAACAAGACTATTACAATGACCTCCCTTATGCGTGATATGTACATTTACATGGCGCAGTTTGACGAGGGCAACAGGCTCAACAGCGCTTACTGGCACGGTGGCTGCGAGTATCTTGAACAGTGTATTGAGGATTATTTCGGTATCCAGATAGACAGATACGCAAGAGTGAATTTCTACTCGTTTATAGATATAGTTGAAACTGTAGGTGGTATCGACATGGAAGTGTCAAAGGCTGAAGCCGAGGGCATGAAGAAGCCGATGGCTGAACAGAACAAATACCTTAAAAATAAGAAAGGCACTGACTATATAAGCGACGACATATTTGCGGGCAAGAGTGATGAGGATAAGGTAAAGCTTCATCTTAACGGAAATCAGGCACTTGCGTTTGCAAGGCTTAGATATGTAGGAAATTCCGACTATGAGCGTACCGAACGTCAAAGACGTGTTATCTCAGAGATCATAACCGAGTCCAAGAAGCTCAGTCTTGTTCAGCTTGACAAGCTTCTGAACAAAGTCCTTCCTGAGATAAACACAGACCTTACTGATGGTGAGATCGCAAATCTGCTCCTCAATGCTTTTGACTATATGAAATATGATATCCAGCAGCTTAGAATACCTGCTGACGGCTATTTCACAAACGAAGTCATCTATAGCATGGACGTGCTTAATCCGGACTTTGCCGCAAACTCTGCGTTCATTCAATATATAGTTTACGGCAGTTGTAAAAACATTGACGAAGCTATCAAGCAGTATCAGGAAGAAAATGCTTACAACTACAGCTATGACACTGGGTATTACGGCTACTAACTGAATAATTGATATCCGCTTTCCTTTTTTGGGGGCGGATATTTTTTTGCTTTATGCAAAAAAATATAAAAAAAATGGTTGACAAATACCCATAAGGGGTATATAATATATATGCAGCAAAAGATACCCCATAAGGGTATTTAATATAGTAAGGAGGCAAAAAAACATGGACAACAGAAATGATAAAGAACTGTCATGCGGCTGCTGTGATACTTGCAGGCACAAGCACACTCCCCGTGATGATAAGGAAATAAAACAGCTAAAGAATAGGCTAAGCAGAGTTTCGGGACAAATAAACGGCATTATCAAAATGCTTGACGATAACCGCTACTGCGGAGATATACTCATTCAGGTTGCAGCGGTTGAAAGTGCAATGCAAAGCTTCGGCTATCTTATTTTGCAGGAACATATGAAGACCTGTATGACAGAGGAGATACAAAGCGGCAACACTGAAGTTGTCGATGAAGTATTAGAGCTTATGAAAAAGCTTAAATAGAAAGGCAAATATCTATGAAAAAGTTAAAATTCAATGTAACTGGCATGAGTTGTGCGGCGTGTCAGGCTCATGTGGAAAAGGCTGTGAGTAAGGTAAATGGCGTAATGGACGTAAACGTGAACTTGCTTGCAAACAAAATGACGGTGGATCTTGACGAGGGCGTAACTAACGCTCAGGCGGTCATAAATGCTGTTGAAAGTGCAGGATATGGAGCAAGCGAGATAGGTGACAAGGAAAACAAAACTGCATCACCTGTTGCGGCGGCTCAGGACGAAAGTAAAAAGATGAAGAAACGCCTATGGTGGTCTGTGGGATTTTTGATACCGCTGTTCTATATTTGCATGGGACACATGGCGAACATACCTATCCCCCCTATTTTTGCAGGGCACAAAAACATGATGATATACGCACTCACTCAGCTTTTGCTCACAGTGCCTATCATTGCAATAAACTTTCACTATTTTTCAAACGGCTTCAAAAATCTTATCCACCGCTCCCCTAACATGGACAGCCTTATAGCTCTTGGTGCGGCGGCTTCATTCATATACAGTGTTTACGGCACTTACAGAATGGCTTACTTTATGGGCAGGGGCGACCTTGGCTCGGCACATGAGTATATGATGAATCTATATTACGAGTCATGCGGCATGATACTCACACTTATCACTGTGGGAAAATATCTTGAGGCTCGCTCAAAAGACAAGACGGCTAATGCTGTGAACAAGCTTGTGAGCCTTGCGCCTAAGACAGCAGTTGTTATCCGTGACAGCGAGGAGGTGGAAGTTCCTGCGGAAAACGTAATGGTGGGAGATGTATTCCTGCTCAAAGCTGGCTGGTCTGTGCCATGTGACGGAGTTCTTATTGATGGAAACTGCACAGTTGACCAATCTGCTCTCACAGGCGAAAGCATACCTGTAGACAAGGCAGTGGGTGACAGAGTTATGAGTGCAAGCGTATCGGCTGGTGGTTTTGCTAAGGTAAGGTGTGAGAAGCAAGCTAAAGACTCAACACTTTCACAGATAATCGCACTCGTTGAGGACGCTTCCGCTTCAAAAGCGCCTGTAGCAAGGCTTGCAGACAAGATAAGCGCTGTGTTCGTGCCTATAGTTATAACGATAGCTCTTATTTCACTGGTAGTTTGGCTGCTACTTGGCTATAGCTTCGCATTTGCTCTTAACATGGCAATATCAGTGCTTGTTATATCCTGCCCATGCTCATTGGGACTTGCAACGCCCACTGCAATAATGGTAGGAACAGGTAAAGCGGCACAGTTCGGTATCCTAATAAAATCCGCTGAAAGCCTTGAAACTGCTCACAGCATTGACACTGTTGTTCTTGACAAAACAGGAACTTGCACAGAAGGCAAGCCTGAACTTATTTCAGCGCAAGCGTTTGGTGATTTTGATGTTTCAGAGCTTAAAAAGCTTTGTGGCTCGGCAGAAAGCGGTTCATCACACCCACTTGCAAAGGCTGTTACAGGCCACTGCAAGACAAATGGCATTGAACTCTCCCCTGCTGAAAGCTACACAGAAACAGCAGGCGGTGGTATATCGGCTGTTGTTGAGGGCAGAAACGTTCTTATCGGTAACAAGCGGCTTATGGATAACAGTGAAGTTGACATATCGATGGTTGAGGAGACGGCTCATGCTCACGCTGACAATGGTGAGATACCACTTTATGTAGCGATCGACAACAAGCTTGCAGGCATTCTGTTCATTGCAGACAAGATAAAAGAGACAAGTGCAGAGGCTATAGAGGGCTTCAAAAAGGCAGGCATTGAAACTGTAATGCTCACAGGGGACAACGAGAAAACAGCTAGAGCAATACAGAAAAAGCTTGGCATTTCACAGGTAAGATCACAGCTTATGCCTGAGGACAAGGCTACGATAATCAAAGAATTGCAGGAGCAGGGCAAAAAGGTAGCTATGATAGGCGACGGAATAAATGACGCTCCTGCCCTTACAACGGCAGATGTTGGAATAGCTATCGGTGCAGGACAGGATATTGCTATCGAGTCGGCTGATATCGTGCTAATGAAAAGCGATCTGAATGATGCTGTTACGGCTGTCAAGCTCAGCAGGAGCGTTATGAAGAACATCAAGGAAAATCTTTTCTGGGCGCTTATTTACAACTCGCTTGGTATTCCGCTGGCGGCAGGAGTATTCTACGGCTTGCTTGGCTGGAAGCTCAATCCTATGTTCGGTGCAGCGGCAATGAGTTTAAGCTCAGTTTGCGTTGTGACCAATGCGTTAAGGCTCAATCTTTTTAAAAGTGGCAGAGAAAACAAAGCCGCAAAGGCTGAAATAAATACTAAAACGGAGGACGGAAAAATGAAAAAGGTAATGAAGATCGACGGCATGATGTGTTCACACTGCACAGGCACAGTAACGAAGGTGCTTAATGCGATAGACGGCGTTACAGCAGATGTTTCCCTTGAGGACAAGTGCGCTTACATCACACTTGACAAGGACGTGGCTGACGAGGTGCTTTCTAAGGCGGTAACGGACGCAGGGTATAAGGTAAAGGGAATAAAATAACGCAGATATTTTATCTCACGCATAGTAATTGCGTATATGTAAAAACGGTGGAGAGTGTTTGTCATTCTCCACCGTTTTATTATTTACGCTATTCCGTCTTGTCATCGGTTTTCTCTGCCGTATCCTCCTGAATTATCGGCATTTCTACTATCGCCTTGAACATATCTCCGTCAATTTCGATATTGAAGATACCACCGCAGGCTTCTGTGAAGCTCTTTGATATGGATAATCCCAAACCGCTTCCGCCGTCTGTTCGTGACTTATCCCCTCGCACAAATCTTTCAAGTATCTCTTCCTCTGTGAAGTTTATCGGCGTTGCCGAAATGTTCTTCTCGGCAAATACTATTCTGTCCGCTTTTTTGTACACATCAAGGAATATCCTTGTGCCGTCCATAGAGTAATTCAGAGCGTTGTCAACAATGTTTTGGAACACTCTGTAAAGCTTTTCGCCATCGCCCATTACCATTGCGCTGTCGGCATTTATGTTTATCTTTACTATCTTGCCACTGTCAGCTATCTTGTCCTCTGCGTCTGCGATGCACTGATTTAACAGCATCACAAAATCAAGCTTTGTTAGGTTTACATCAACGCCGCTTGTGGCTTTTGCTATGCTGAAAACGTCAGACACAATGCCTTTGAGCTTCTGCGCCTTTTTATCAAGTATCTTCACATAGCTCGAAGCCTCATCGTCAAGATCCATTTTCTTAAGCAGGTCGATATAGCTGATAATGGAAGTCAGCGGCGTTTTCAGGTCGTGTGAAACGTTTGTCACAAGCTCTATTTTCAAAAGTTCAGACTGTATCTGCTGCTCCACAGACTCTCTCACCTTATCCTGAACTGAGTTGAGTTTTTCAGATTCAGCATACACCGGCGAAGTTTTTCTTATCTTGCCATCATAGGGCTTTTCTTCTCCAAGGCTGTCTATCTGTTTGCTGAGTTTTGAAAGCTGTGAGAAGTCACGGATATCTAACACCATCAGTATCAAAGCCACAACAAGCAAGAACGGCTCAACATCTGCACTGGAATAATAAGCGGATTCCAAAAACAGTATAACGCCTATGGCTATCGTTCTTATGGATAGTTTCACTCCAAGCGGAAGTCCATGAAAATAGTGATACAGTGATGTTTCCTTGTACTTGCGCCATAGGAACTTACATAATCTGCAAATAAGGCTTTCTTTGAATATGCTTCTTGTCTTTATCTTGCCAACAAACTCCATAAGCGAGCCGAAGCCTGCAAAATATGCCAATGCAAACAACGCTACAGCAAGTATATTTCTGAAAACGGAATTAGCCAAAGCATTGTCAAAAATATTTTTTGTGATGCTCACATAATAATTCCAGCAGGCGCCAAATACAAAAGCAAATGTAATAGCCAATGCCATTAGGATAAGGTAAACTTCCGTTGGCACTTTTTTTAGAAAATTGCCTTGCTTCCAGCGTTCAACGCTCTCAGGCTCTGCATTATATGCACAGATCAGGAGCAGATAGCACACAAGCATAAATTCAATAACGCCAAAAACGATCACAAAAAGCTTTGCACGATACATATCATTCAAAGCCTCGGTGTATTCCTTTTCCATTGCCGAAAGCTTTTCAGCTTTCGGTGCAAAGAATACCGTTATACCTGAATCGTCATTGTCTGTCGCTTTGTAATCAGGCAGGTCATAGAGGTTTTCACATTTTGCCCATGTGTTTCCGTAATCGTCCTCATAATAATATATGCCGTTGTCATAGTCATAGTATTCATTGCCGTCATCAGTGTCATAATCGTCACCAATTTCTTCATCTTCAAGCCTGTCGGAATATTTCAGACCGTTTTTCAAATCAAGACCTTTAATAACATTATATCTTGAGTCTACATTATAGAAAGCTATTGGATCATAATTGCCGTAATTGTAAAAATATCTGCCGTAGTTATCATAATAACTTCCTCCTACGGGCACAAGATTGTCGGCATAAAACTCTTCTGTCACGTTATCCTGATACTCCGCTGTATTATAATAGTAGTCAACTATCTGTCCCGATGAAGTTCTGTCGCTCATTACCTCGTTATCACGGCGGAGTATATAGTTTTTGTGCGACGATTTAAAAGCTTTTATCTTATCCGTTTCACTGTTATAATTTTCTATATCTTTTATATTTGACAGATATCTTGTTTCGCCATTTTGAGTAATCCCCACATAGTAATCAAACTGACTATCAATAAGCTGGATACCGCTTTCTGTTTTTTTGTATTTATAGCGGTTGTAATCAAGATAATTCAGATAGTCATTGAGCAGGTGTCTAGACTGAGTGTAATTCCGATCCTCATCAACATATCTGAGATAAGCCGAAGCTGTAACGCACAGTTCCTCATACATTTCATTGGAAGCCAGCTTATAGCTTTCTGATTTAAGATAAGACTTACTGCTGCTGTCGGCATGGCTGTTAGCATAAAGCACCAAAGACAAGCAAAAGCCGCCTGCAATAACGCAGGCAAGCACAAATGCTATAATTCTCATCTTTTTAGCTGAGAATATCTTAAACCATTCTGCCTGCTCAAATTTTCTCGATTTTGTAGCCAATTCCCCACACCACCTTCAAGTATTTCGGCTCTCTAGGGTTTATTTCTATTTTCTCTCTGATGTGACGAATATGTACCATTACCGTATTTTCAACAGCATATGCGTCCTCGTTCCACACTTTAGAATAAATCTCCTCGGCAGAAAATATCCTGCCTGCGTTTTTCATAAGAAGCTCAAGAATTTTAAGCTCCGTGGCGGTGAGCTTGACAGGTTCTCCGTCAACCTTGAGGCTTTTCGCCTGTGTGTCAAGCTCCAGACCGCCTATTTCTATAATATCCGTTTTGTTTGCCGTGTCGATAGCGCCAAGCTGCATATATCTTCTCAGGTTGCTTCTTACCCTTGCCACAAGCTCCATAGGGTTATAAGGCTTTGTTATGTAATCGTCTGCGCCCATTGAAAGCCCAAGCACCTTATCTGTATCCTCAGATTTAGCTGAAAGCACAAGTATAGGGATATTCTCTGTTGCCCTTATTTTCATCATTGTAGAAAGTCCGTCCAGCTTAGGCATCATGACGTCAATGAGTATAAGCTGTATGCTGTTCTCAGTGAGCTTTTCCAAAGCCTCAAGACCGTCATAGGCTTTTATTACCTTATAGCCCTCCATTTCAAGCAGCTTTGCGATAGCTCCCACTATATCTTTATCATCATCTACAACAAGGATTACAGGCTCCTTTATCTCCATATCGGCACGATCCTTTCTTTTACGTTTATTATTATAAGCCACATTCTTTAAAAACAGCTCAACATAATTCTTAATTAAATCTTAATGTACTCTATGATTATATCACATTTTTTCTGACATTACAACAAAAAAAGACGGGCGAAATAAATTCCGTCCGTCTTTATATGGCAAGTTATATTACTTATTCTTTTCCAAATATGCGTGATACTGATCGTTGAGAGTTTTAAGTTCTGAATCAACAGTACCCTTATACTGCTCTTTGAGCTGTGTCCACGTATACTGTGAGCCATTCTCATCTGTCTTCATAACTGAAGTATACAGATAAGGAATAACAGCTTCCTTAGTATCATTTGTTGCAGCGTCATTATCTGACAGAGTTGTGGAGATGCCATAACCAGGGTCAAATATCTTAGTGAACTTGTCTGTAACAAGGTCAACGTAAGCTACGTTATACATATCTTCTGTCCAGTTAGGATTGTTTACAAAGAACTTCTCCTTCTCGATATCCTTATATGTATCCTGAGTATAAACTATCTTTGCACACTCGAGCCAGCACTTCATAGCGTCATTCTTTGTCGAACCCTTTACCCACATATACGCATTCATGTCGATAGTTGTATAAAGCGTATCAGAGTTAGGATCTTTTGGCATTGGAACTACGCCCCAATTGTCGCCGTCCTTTGGTGAATGTGTACCGGTAGAAGCCCATGGACCCATTGCATAGAAGAGGATATTCTTCTTGAATGCGTCGCCTGCCTGTCCTACCCAATCAGGATAGTACATACCATTCTTTGCGATATCATAAAGCATATCAGATGCTCTTACAAAGTCAGCGTCGTTAAGATTTGAAACATACTCGTCCTTATCAGCGTCATATGTGATAAGAGTCTTACCTGTTGACTGGAAGATAAATGGTGCAAACCAACCGTTTATGCCGTATCTCTCCTCGTCAGCAGCAGCGCCCTCAACATATTCTGACATCATGTCATACCATGCGTTCCAATCCCACTCGCCGTTCTGATAAAGCTCATATGGATCATCAAGACCAGCAGCGTCTATCATAGACTTATCATATGTGATAACAGAACCTGGCAGGAAGTTGATAGGTGCAACAAAGTGCTTGCCGTTGAGAGTGAACTGCTCTGCAACGTCCTTGACATCGCTCCACATAGCACTATCGAAATCAACGATATCATCAACAGGCTGGAACATTTCCTTGATACAGTTTGCAGGGAATGTCATAGACTGCTCATACCAGAACATATCCGGTGGATTGTTAGACATAAGTCTTGCTGCGAGCTTATCGTACTTGTTCATTGATGAAGTCTGAGAATACTTGATCTTACCGCCCTTTTCCTCAAAAAGAGTAAGGTCGGTTCTCTTTTCCGGCTCTTTCTTAGTTGGGTTTATGTCAAAATAAGAAAGCCACTCCAACTCCTTTTCCGAACCATCAGGGATAGTAGCAATATCGTCGGTGCTTGCTACCTTTACCTTATCAACATAAGAGCTGCTTGAATCGCTGCCTGATGAGCTACCGCATGAAGCTACGCTCACTGCTGACAAGAGAGCCATTGCACCGGCAATAACACGCTTGGAATTTTTCATTATATATAACCTCCGTAACAGATCGTTTTCATTAGAAAACGTTTCCTTGATTCTTACAAAGCTATTATATCACTGAATGTAATCGTTGTCAACAAAGTTACAACCACTGTTACATTCTTTTAAATACTTTTGGTGATTTCAACAAATAACCATTCATTTTTTTGGTGATTAAGCCTACAGCATAAAAAAAGCGGAAACCACATTCAGCCGTTTCCGCTTCATATAAAATGCGATATCTACGCTCTTACCAGCTTATTGATCCGTTTTGCTCTGGAATACTTCGCCACATAACGCCTTGTATCCTTACTGATAACACCGCTGAGAGCAAGCAACGCTATAAGGTTTGGCAATGCCATAAGACCATTGAAGATATCAGCGATCGTCCAAACGGCAGAAACCGTCATATATGGTCCGATAAATACAGCGAGGATATAGAGATATCTGTAGACCATGACCACCTTCATGTTGCTGTTAAAAAGATATTCCATACACCTTTCACCGTAATAGTTCCAGCCAAGGATAGTTGTGAAAGCAAAGAACACAAGACAAACCATAAGAATAAATGCAGGTATCATTGACGGCAGGAACGAGAAGCCGTTCTGGAAAGCGTGATTTGTGACCTCAACGCCCTCAAAAGGCTTGCCTGTTACTGGGTTGATAGCCTCGTAGCTTCCCATCATTACGATAGCAAGACCTGTCATAGTACAAACAATGATAGTGTCGATAAATGTGCCACACATAGAAACAAGACCTTGTCTTACCGGCTCTTTTGTCTGAGCGGCTGCGGCTGCGATAGGTGCCGAACCAAGACCTGACTCATTTGAGAAAATTCCTCTGGCAACACCCTTTTGTATAGCAATGAACATTGTAGGAAGAGATCCGCCTGCAACAGCCTTGAAGCTGAATGCCTGTTCAAAAATAAGGGCAACAGCGTGAGGGAGCCTCTGAATGTTTATAACAATAAGTGAAAGACAAGCAACTATATAAACGACCGCCATAAAAGGCACAACTACCTGAGAAACACTTGAGATCCTCTTTATGCCTCCGATAATAACAAGTGCGGCAAAAATAGTTATCAAAAGTCCAGAGATTATAACAGCCCATGTATAGTCAGTACCAAAAATATTCACTGTATGTTCCTTTTTAGGATCAAAGAAAGCCTGAACTGCCGATGAGATACCATTCACCTGAGAGAAAGTACCGATACCAAAAAGACCAACGCAAGCGCCAAAGAACGCAAATACCTTTGCAAGCCACTTCCACTTCTTACCCATGCCGTATTCTATGTAATAGAATGGTCCGCCGCAAACGTGTCCGTCAGCGTCCATACGTCGGTATTTGATAGCAAGAAAGCCCTCGGAAAATTTTGTTGCCATACCAAGGAGAGCAGCTATCCACATCCAGAGGAGCGCTCCAGGTCCGCCTGAAAGCACACCAATGGCTGTTGCAACACCGACGATATTTCCCGTACCTATGGTTGCGGAAAGTGCGGTACAAAGTGCTGCAAAGCTCGATATCTCGCCTTTGCCACCATTTTCGTTCTGAAACATAAATTTCAGTGCCTTTGGCAGGTGGAATATCTGAAGAAGCCTTAGCCTAAAGGTGAGGAATATTCCCACAGCCATAATGAGTACGATAAGCGGTATGCCCCAGACATAGCCATCTATCGTTTCAAGTATTTTTGTAAATTTCTCCATGCCCTAAAAAATCCTTTCTTACAGAAAATAGGCAGTTTTTACGGAAAAACTGCCTTATTTCTCCCCTATCTATTTTTACGAAAGTAATTAGTCGCCTGTGGACTCTCTTAGAATTATCCTGTGGTCAACAGTATAATAATGATTATCCTTAGTAGTCTTATTCATGTTCTCAATAAGCTTTGCCACAACAAGCTCGCCCATTTTTGAGCAAGGCTGTTCAACCGTTGAAAGTGTAGGGATTATCCACTCACACATGGATATATTGTCAAATCCCATTATGGCGACATCTTTGCCCACATCAATGCCCATATCTATTGCCTTGTGCATTGCAGAGATAGCAAGCAAGTCTGACACAGCGAAAATCGCCGTAGGCTTCTCAGCAAGTGCATTGAAATATTCAAACGCTCTGCCTCCGCAGTCATAGTCATAGGACTCTTTATAGATATATTCATTCTTTATCTCTATGCCATATTCTTTTAATGCTCTTATATAGCCGTTCTCTCTTGCAGTGGAGGAGATAGCCGAAGAGTTCGTTCCGATAAAGCCTATCCTTTTATGACCCTTTTTGATAAGAGCAGCGACAGCGTCAAACGCAGCCTGTTCATCGTCAACAGCGACAGTAAGCACATTTGCGCCCTTCACGCCCTCACAGCACAGAGCAACGTTATAATTCTCTGCGAGCTTATTAAGTGAATCTGCGTCATACTGAGTGCCAAGAAGGATAACACCGTCAACAGTTCTATTAAAAAGCATATTCATCTGCCTTGTTTCAGCGGTCGAGGTTGAATAGGAAACTGCAGTTATGATATCGTAACCAACTTGTCCTGCATAATCCTGCATACCCATGACTATCTTTGAATAAAGGGAATGTTCAGAGGTCGGCATAATTACAAGAATAACATTCGTTTCGCACTTTCTAAGATTTCTTCCCAGAAAATTCGGAGAATAGTTGAGCCTTGCAATAGTTTCATTGACTTTTTTTGTTGACTCATCTGATACGTTACAGCTTCCGTTGAGAACCCTTGACACTGTCGCCACTGAAACACCGGCTTCCTTGGCAACATCTTTTATTGTAATGCTCATAGATCTTATCCTTTCTGCGACAGCATACCGCTGAAATAGTCATACCATTATCAATTATAACATATTTTGAACAATTCTCCAATATACATTCCTAACAAAATTGTAAACGTTTTTTAGGTTAATTTAATTAAGAAGCAGACTAAATGCTTGAAAAAGGAACAGTGATATGCTATAATATCATAAACGAATGATTTTTGAAAGGAAAATACGCAATGCTCCATGGTTATTTTGATATACCCACATTTCACTATTTTGAAGAAAAAAACACCTGGTCTGGCAGCAATTACACCAATTTCAGCTACCGCATAGACCCTATTCTCGGCGATGAAAAAGAGCTTTATGTCAGAGTATGGTACGGCACAAAGTGCGTCACGGAGGTAACAGACTTTGTGGCAGAATATCACGAAGAATACTCTGAAAAGGGGCTTGAAAACGTTCTGGCAGACCTGACGAAAGAATTTGAGAAATTCAAACTCATCAGAAAAGAGCTTTAACAACAAAAAGGCGAACACGGTTTCTCTGCATTAGCAGAAACGAACTGTGTTCGCTTTTATTTTTTGTTATCAATACCACTCGTTTTCCTGAGTATTATAAACGTCAGCAGAAGAATCCGTCTCCATCGGCGTTGTCATAGCGTCAGCCGCAGATGAAGAATCCTTATTGTTCACAGGCTTCTCAGGTGAGATAAGCTGCTCAGACATAAGTCTTTTGCCACTTTCATCAACAAGACCAACATCAACAGCTGTCTGAACTATACCATCAGCAATAGCTTGTCCATACTCGGTAAGGTGTTCGTCAAAAAGCTTATTGTCGATATCCTCGGTTATAAATCCAAGCTCCACAAGACAGCTTGGCATAACAGTGTCGGCATTTATGTAGTAGTTTACACCGGAATTGCCAACGTAGCCATACTGTACTCCTCTATTTTCAGATATACCTACCTTTTCAAGACCATCAAGTATATTCTGTGCAAGCTTTGTGTCATATTCAGGCTCAGAATTGTTCACCCAAACCTCAACTCCCGAAATATCACCGTCATAGCTGTTTCGGTGAAGTGAAACATACATATCAGCCTTGGCGTTATTTGCCTTTGCACATCTTTCGTCAAGCTCAAGGAAAGAGTCATCATCTCTTATCATCACCACATTGACGCCGTATTTTTCAAGATATTTCTGCACCTCAAGTGCGACCTTTAAGTTATCGTCTTTTTCATATCTTTTTCCTGAGGCGTCAGTTGTACCGCCGTCATAATCACCGTGACCTGCGTCAACACACACTGTAAAGTCCATATTTGAATACTTCGCAGGCTCGTCTTTTTTATCCTCAGCAGAAGAAGCGTCCCCCTTCACAGCGACAGAAGATGTATTATTCAATACCTTGTTTGTTTTTTGCGTATCGTCTCCTTTGATCTTTGATACTACCAAGGCTGTCAGCTTTACCAGACCAGTCACAATGCCGATAAGTATTATCAATGCAATAATAATTCTGTTCCAGTATATTTTTTTCTTTTTCACCCTTCTGACAGGCTTTCGTCCGTAGATCTGTTCAAACTCCTCATCTGAAAGTGTATTCATTAGATCAAAGCTCCTGTAAAAAATTTATCCATTTTAATTATACCACACGCTCAACATTATTTCAAGACTGTTTGTTACCATGTTGTAAGAATTTCGTTACTTTTAACGATTTTGCATATCGCAAGGCTATTAATATACGCTATCTGCACAACAAAAAAGGGTAAACAAAGACTGACACACAGCCTTTGTTTACCCCATTAAGCTCTTATTTTATTCCACCAATGTTCTCTCGTCACAATATTCGCAAACAAGCGTTGTGCCGTCGCCTTTGAACCAATGTGGCAGATACTTTTCGTGGTGAGTGATACAGTTAGGATTTGAACAATCAATGTGCTTATGCACCCTGCCCTTCATAAGCGGCTGCGAAGCACCATCGCCGTTTATAACTGTAAGTATGAGTGCCATTCTGATATACATACCGTATTTTGCCTGCTTGAAATACATTGCTCTCGGGTCGTCATCCACCTCGATAGCTATCTCATCGACTCTTGGCAGAGGGTGAAGCACTATAAGGTCAGGCTTTCCCATTGAAAGCTTTCTTGTATCAAGTATGTAATTTCCGCTCTGAGCCTGATACTCCTCCTCAGAAGCAAAACGCTCTTTCTGTATCCTTGTCATATATAGCACGTCAAGCTCACCGATAACCTCTTCAAGGTCGGTAACTTCTTTGTACTCCATGCCTGCCGCTTCAAGGATATCCTTTACATACACAGGCAAAGCAAGCTCAGAAGTTGAAACTAATATGAACTTATTGTTTGGAAAACATACCATTGCTTTAATAAGGGAATGGACTGTTCTGCCGTTTTTAAGGTCACCGCAGAAGCCTATGGTCAGGTTATCAAGTCTGCCCTTTTCTTCTCTAAGTGTAAGCAGGTCTGTAAGTGTCTGTGTTGGGTGGAGGTGTCCGCCGTCGCCTGCGTTGATAACAGGGCAATCAGCAGTGAGTGCCGCAGCCTTTACCGAGCCAGCGGTAGGGTGACGCATTACCATGATATCAGCATAGCCGGAAACTATCTTTGTGGTATCCTTGATATTCTCGCCCTTTGCAACGGAAGAAGTGGCAGGATTGTCAAAGCCTATTATCGTTCCGCCAAGACGGAGCATAGCGGTCTGGAAAGACATCTGCGTTCTTGTTGACGGCTCATAGAAAAGAGTACCCATTATCTTGCCCTTGCAAGCCTCGCTGTAGGCGGAAGGGTCCTGAACTATCTTATGACCGAGGTCTAAAAGTTTCAGCCACCAAGATACGGGATAGTCATTAAGATCAATAAGATCAAGTCTGTTTTTTTGCTCACTCACATCAAACACCCTCTCGAATATTCAGACATACATTATGCCGCACATTCCTTGTACGGCATTTTTTCTATTATACCATATTTAATTCATTTTTTCAAGTACATAGCCCATATTATTTGAGCAGATCAAAATTTGTTTCGTCAGCAAACTGGTCGCAGTCATACATAAATAATATCTGGTCATATTCACTCGTATCTGCCACGTCAGAAAGGGTCTTGCCCTCCTCTTTGAGCTTGTCAGGGTCTACCAAGGTTATCTCGCTGTAGTGCGGGGTAAGAAACGGCACAAGGGTATTGGTATAGCTTCCCTTGATGATAAGAAGCTTTGGTGCGTCCTCTGCAGTTGTCTTGACCGTTGCCTTTGTGAAGTTGTCACCTTGCAGGAAGATAGCCGTTTTATCTGCTGTTTTCAGTGCAGATCTAAAATAAACAGATTTTGAGGTAAGCACCTGATCTTCTCTGTAAAGCTCCACAGAATCCACAGTGGTCTTATACTTTGAGCGGAAGATGTTCACTCTGTCTGCACCTATGCTGTTATAGCAAAGTTCACTGTAAAGTCCCCCATAATAAGAATTTGAGGTATATTCTTGATCGTAATTGGACAGAGCGACCGGCTCAAAACCCAGCTCTTTTATGCCGTCTGCATAGGCAAAATACGCCCCGAAGGAAGTCCACTTTCTGTCTGTGCGATAGTAAACGTAATTATTTCTTGCAGAATACATAGGGAAAAACGTATCTATGGTGTCTATCCTGCTGTCAAGGTCATAATAGATATTATCTATCATTTCACGCTGGTCTGTGTTTGAAGTATATGCAGGCAGCTTCGCAGAATAGATGCCTGCGGCAGTCGGAGCTAACATAACATATACAGGTGTATCTGTGTTTTCTGAAAAATCGTTTATCTGCGAGATATTTTTATCAAGCCTGTCCTTATCAAATTCTGTGATCTCTACAAGACGATCTTTCAGGATATAAATATTATCAAAATTTTTCTTGCCAGTCATCACAAACATGGTCGTTCTGAGGGACTTCCAATTTGAGCTTAGAGGAAAATTACCGCTAACATAGTTCTCAGCGTTATGTCTTATATCTGAACCGTCTGCCTTTTCACCTTCAGATCCATGTCTGCCCATCACGAGAGTATAAGCCGCAAACATTATTACTATTACAAAAAATGCGCTTACTGCGATATAATCAGCAGCCTTTTTCATTAATGTTCACTCCTCCCATTTTATCTCACAAACAAATTCATAGACGAATTACCTCCGCCCACAAGAAACGCTGTACTGATAAGCAGAAATCCTATAGTGAGCATTGGCTCGATTATGTAAACTATATTAGTATTGAGCTGCATTATCCTGCGTTTGAGATATCTGCCGATACCTGTTGCAAAAAAGCCGCAGATAAGATACATCACAACTCCTGTTTTTATAACATACGATGCAAGAACATCTCCGGCAAAGCTTCCCCCGCCGAGCATTGCGGCAACATAACCGCAGGCTGAAGGCAGGCTGTCTATCGCAAGAAACGGCAGACCTATAAGAAACAGAACATTCATCACCGCACATCTTACCCCTGTAGGCACAGCCGCAAGAATATTTTTCAAAAGATATTCTATACCAAGCATAACACAAATAAACACTGCCCACAGCATTGTGTGTCTGCCGTAGCCATACCAAACCGAGCCTGCAAGCACCGACAGTATCAATGCCCATAGGCAAACGCTGTCTTTATTTCTACATATAGGTCTGTAAAAATAATCTCTCACCCAACTATAAAAGGTGCAGGCAAATCGTTTTATAAGCTCATTGAAGCCTGCTGACATAAACGGCAGATCAAAGTTATCTGGAAGTTCAAAGCCGAGCATTGAACCAATACCCTGTGCAATATGGGAATAAGCTCTAAGCTCATAGTAGAACGCAAAGGAGAAAGCTATTATCCCAAGCCATGCACAAGCGGCGGAGAGCGAATCTGTACTTACTCCCCTTATGTGCTGCCACATCTCGTACATAGGATCCGACAGAAAAAGCTTCTCCGCAAAGCCTATAAGCATAAGCTTTATGCCCTCTGCAAGCTTTCCAGAGGTTATGACAGGTTTTCTAAGCTGTTCGCTCATATCCGAAAATCTGAGTATCGGTCCACAGCTAAAGCATGGGAAAAAGCATATATATTGAGATACCAAAAGAAAATTCTTCTCAGGCTCTATTTCTTCCCTATAAATATCCATGCAGTAGGAAATGCCATGGAGAGTGAAAACGCCCGCTCCCCACACAGGGAAAAGCTTTAGCATTGCGCCTTTGCCTGTGAATATAGACGTCACGTCATAGCTGCTGTGACCGCTTCTTATGAATAAAAGAAGCACTGCCATATTTGCTACCACCGATAATATGAGCCATAGCCTTTTAAGTCCTTTTTTGTCTGCAAAGCGGTGGATAAGCCTACCGCAAAAGTATGATACAACAGCACACACCGCCATTGGTATTATCCCCCATGTGGACACCCACAGACACAGCACAACTGTTCCAAGCAGGAACACGGCTTTTCTGAAACGCACCCCTGACAAAGTGTATACTCCCATAAAAACAGGAAGAAAGAAATATATAAATTCAAGACTAACCAACGCTATTCTCCTTGTCTTTATTGTTTTCTGAGGTCAAATTCTCTATGAGTGCTTGCAAGCTGTCTTTATCGAGCATTGTGTTCACCACTTCAAGCAGTGCGTTTGCAGTGAGCTTTTTGGGCAGCGACAGCTTTTCGCACACAAGCTGTCTGAGCCTGCTGCTGTCAGGTCTGCCGCTTAGACCTAGCTCATAAAAGTCAAGCTTGGTCATGAGTTCTCTGTCTGCGACCTTTTCGCCTATAATGCCTGCTTTTTCAAAGGCTTCCCTGATAATATCCGCAGGAACGCCCTCGACCCCTAACAAGCCCTCTTTTGACGGCTCTGTCTTGCGCTTTTCTTTGCCGAATATCTCAGGAACATACACGTTCACGATATCGCCTTTGGGGACGATACCCTTTATATGCCCTCTTATGCGAAAGCCTGCTGTGTCAGAGTCAGTAAGAATTGCTACTCCGCCATGCTGAGCATAGTATCTTATAAGCGCTGCCTTGTCAGGGTCTTTATAGATACGAAAGCCGTTAGTGACGATTATAACGCCGTCAACTATGGACGAAAGCTTTATCTTATCATATTTTCCCTCAACGATTATTGCCCTTGATATTTTAAGTTTTTCCATTTACTAACACCTTAACGCCATTGACCTTGCAAGCCCCTGCTCGAGGGTGAGCATATCTCCGTCTTTTCCCCGTGACCTTGTTTTGAGCATAAGGTCAGTTTCAGAAAGTATCTCAAGCGTTTTTCTTATACGCTCCGCCGAGATATTTCCGCACTCGGAATAGGCGTTTTTTACTGCAAACTCTCTGTTTTTCGCATAAGAAAAATCTTTAGCCACGTCTGCAACGCTCCTGCCAGAGGAACGTGCAAGCTTCGCCCTATAGATATCCGCAAGGGAAAAGCCGATTATTCCTATTATAGCATATGGTTCATAATTCTGCACATCGAGTTCACGCAAACGTGTGAAGACCATTGCCGCATTGCCTCTGAGGATATTTATTGCAAGAGAATATCCGTCCGACTCGATACGCCTGATACAAAGCAAGTCGATATCCTCTCTTGTTACCTCCCTACCCTCTGCATAAGCCGAAAGCTTTTCAAGCTCCTTGCTGATAAATGCAGTGTCGCACAAACAGAGGTTTGCAAGATACTCTGCGTTGCTTTTTGTTATGGTACAGCCGCTTTTTGCAAGATAGGTGGATATAGACTTTCCAAGGTCGGAAGCCCTTTTGTATTCAAAGTTGCAGACAGTGCCGTGCTTTTCGCAGAAATCTGCAAAGCGCTTGTTTTTGTCTGTAAGATACTTTTTGTTCTTGAAAAGGTCAACTCCTGTGGCATAGATTATCACTGTGGTGGTTTCGCCAAGAGAGCCTAGGATCTTTTTCAGGTCGTCCAGATCGTCCTTAGTCACTGCGTCTATATTAAGGTCGTTTATAGTCACCACCACACGTTCAGCCATAAAAGGCAGAGCTTCGCAAGCGTCTGTAAGCATTGGAAAATCAAGATTTTTGCCGTCAAGCTTATGAAAGTTCATGACCTGAGCGTCAGCAGGGCAAAGCTTGTTCACAAGCCTTTTTGTAAAGCTTTCAAGTGCCGCTGTATCATGTCCGTAAAAATAATAAAGGCTGTCGATATCATTCTCTCTTATCGTTTTACCAAGAGCCGAAGCCGTAAGCAAAGCCATAGCCCGTCCTCCTTATCTGCGAATTTTTCATATCTATCATCAATGGGTATTCTTCATCTGTTGTGTCAAGGTTTCTGCCGTTTATGGTGACAGAACCTTTTTCTATAGTGACCACACAGCCCTCGGTGGTAATTTTATAGCCGTCCTCCAGTGCTTCTATCTTAACACCGTTCCAATCAAGCTGTGCGCCTGTCATGAACGGCAGTTCGCTGTCATTATCAGGCTCGCCATTTATATAAAATCTGTCAGGTCGTATAGTCATCTGCTCGTTATATTTCGTTATAGTGTAATACTGTTCGCTTTCTATAAATGCGCCTTTTAACTCTTTTATGCCGTAAAGCTCCAAAAAGCTTTCCATACCGCTGTTGAGCTTGCCCTTACTGCCCATATCGAAAACCATACCTTTTGTTTTATCATACAGCACAGCCTGCACTGCATTTCCTTTTGGCATTACAACTATCTTTACCGAGCCTCCAAAAGCAAGAGAAAAATTATACACCGCTGTCCAACATACAAGCATTAGAGCAGTGCAAAAAGCCCCAAGCTTTACTGACTTTCTCAGAAACATGACCGCCACAGGCACAAGGCAGGTAACGAGCATTACAATGCCAAGTGGTCTTACTCCACGAGGAAGATAGGCAAAGCTGAATTTTGAAAACAGCTCAGCAAGAAACAGAACGACTTCCAGAAGATACTTTACCACCGTCAGCACAGGATAGGCTATTATTGCCGCACCGCCTGTTACCGCAGTTATTACTGTCAGACCCAGAGCAAGGGTACAGACAGGCACCAGCAGGATATTTGACAGTGGTGCAACAAGAGATATCTCGCTGAAAAATATAAGCTGAACAGGCATTGTACAAAGAAGTATCGTCACCGCATTTACTGCCTGCCGTTCAAGGCTGTACAAAATGCCTTTGTCCTTTACAAGTGCCGCTGCTTTCGGGCAGACCGTGCCTATCACAAATGTTGCTGTGAATGACAGCAGAAACGAGCAGTCCGCTGCTGCATAGGGCGAAAGAGTGAGTATAACAACAGCGCAAAGGCAGAGAGTATTTGCTGGGTCTGGTCTGCGGTAAAGGAGCGGTGCGGCAGTGACCAAGGTCAGCATAAAAGCCGCCCTCACAACGGATACTGAAAATCCTGCAAAGACCGCAAATGCCCACATTACCACAGTTTGGACGGCAAATATCACACGCTTATCCTTGCTTAGTTTCTGCATGAGCCAGCCTATCATGGCACTTATTATGACCACATGAGTTCCCGACACGGAAAATATATGACCTATGCCACTACGATAGACCGTGAGCTTCGTTTGCTTTGAAAGCTCAGTTTTATCTCCGCAGAGCATTGCAGCGGCAAAACCGCCCTCATCTCCGCCTATGATATCGTTTATCAACATGAACATCTTGTCACGATAGTGCATTATACTGCGTAAAATGGTGTTTCCGCAGCCTGTAACTTCTATGCTTTCAGCGGTCGAGCCTTGGAGAAAAACGCCTTTAGGCCGGTCATACTGCTCTGATTTGAAATTGATGCTGTCTTTTATCCTGCTGACCTTTACTGTCGCCACGATATTGTCATAGTAATCATATTCAATGTCATCTGCATAAAAGGTCAGCCTGCCTTTTACTCCCCCAACGGTACCATTGACACTTAGCCGACAGGTGTCAGAGCCTATATAGCTTATGTCGATTATCTCGCCTTTAACTGTGACGGTCTTTCCGTCTAAAGCTGTCAGTTTATCATAGAAAATGTGAGTATAAGCGGTATTGACTCCCACCGCTATCAGGAAAGAAACAAAGCAGAGAGCTATATGCTTTCGGTATCTCTTAAAAAGCGCAAAGGCTGTAATGGCTACACACGCTGACGCAAGTGTAAAAACTGCGTTGTTTCTGCCCCAGCCAATGGTACAGAGAAAAAGTCCTGCAAAATACGAAAAGCCGATATAACAGCTTTTTCTCACCACTGCCGCCGTCCCCCTTAAAACTAAGGGCGGATAAGAAATTTACCCGCCCGTTTGATTTCTTTAACCGGCTGGCCAAGCAAGTGGTCTGCCTGCAAGAAGATGAAAATGAATGTGGAAAACGCTCTGTCCTGCCTGCTCGCCACAGTTGGAAACAACTCTGAAACCGTCCTTAAGGTCGAGGTCTTTGGCAAGCTTTGCGATAACTTCATAGATGTGTGCGATTACTGCACTGTTCTCAGGGGTTATCTCGTCAAGCTTTGAGATATGCTGTTTTGGGATAACAAGATAGTGGATAGGAGCTGTAGGAGCGATGTCCTCAAAAACATATGTCAGCTCGTCCTCATATATCTTCTTGGAGGGTATTTCCCCGGAAATAATTTTACAAAAAAGACAATCTTCCATTTATATTCCGCCTTTCTGTTGTTTATAACAGCACAGCGCAGAGGGTATCTGCGCCGTCTGCTAAACGGTCTATCGCTTTTTTACTTTACGAACTCGCCCACGATCTCGTTTACCTTATCGAGAGCTTCGTCTATCTTAAATCTGTCGCCGATACCAGCCATAGCAGAGTCAGGACGTCCGCCGCCCTTACCGCCTGTGAGTGCGGCAACCTTGCCTGCTATCTTGCCTGCGTGTGCGCCCTTTGCAACTGCGTTCTTGCCGCAAACTACAACAAGGTTTGCCTTTTCACCGTCAACGCCTGCAACAACTGCAACTGCGTCAGCTTCTCTTGCTTTAAGCTCGTCGCCCATTTTTCTGAGCATATCAGGTCTTGTGTTGGTGAGCATTGCAGTAACTACCTTAACGCCATTGACCTCATACGGATCATCGAACAGTGACTTTGTTTTGAGATTTGTTATCTCAGCCTGCAAAGCGTCTCTTTCCTTTTCAAGATCCTTGACTTCCTGCATGATAGCATGACATCTCTTTACGATATCCAATGGATTTGCAAGCTTAAGGCTTTCAGCCGCCTGCTGGATAGTTGCGGCTCTTTCCTCAACAAGCTCCAGAACGCCTCTGCCTGTTACGGCTTCGATACGTCTTACGCCTGAAGCTACAGAGCTTTCGGAGATTATCTTGAACAGACCTATTCTTGAAGTATTGTCAAGATGTGTACCGCCACAGAACTCGATAGAAGCTGTTTCGTCACCGTCACCCATTGTTACTACCCTTACAGTTTCGCCGTATTTCTCACCGAACAGAGCCATAGCGCCAAGCTTCTGAGCTTCTGCGATAGGCATTTCTTCCATTTTTATATCAAGAGCCTCAAGGATATACTTGTTTACAAGAGCCTCAACTTTCAGCTTTTCCTCAGCTGTCATTGCATTGAAGTGTGAGAAGTCAAATCTAAGTCTGTGGGCATCAACGAGCTGACCTGCCTGATGAACGTGCTCACCAAGAACCTTTCTCAGTGCAGCCTGAAGCAGATGTGCGCAGCTATGGTTTCTCATAACAGCATAACGTGTCTTTCTGTCAACAGTGAAGTGAGCCTTCTGACCTACAGCTATCTCGCCCTCTTCAACAACTGCCTTATGAGCGAACTTGCCTGCAACGACCTTCTGTGTGTCAACGACTCTGCACTTACCGCTTTCTGTAACGATAGTACCAATATCGCCCACCTGTCCGCCGCTCTCTGCATAGAACGGCGTCTGTGAAGATACGATATATACCTCATCGCCAGCCTTTGCGTTTTCGATAAGCTCATCATCAGTTGTGATGAATGATATCTCGCTGTCGCCCTCGAGCTTGTCATAGCCGATGAACTCTGTGTGGAAATCCTTGTCTATCTTATGGAAAACAGTTTCGTCTGCACCCATATACTTTGTTGCAGCATGAGCGTTCTTGGCTGTTTCTCTCTGCTTTGCATAGCACTCAGCAAAGCCCTCCTCATCACAGGTCATGCCCTTTTCTTCAAGGATCTCTCTTGTAAGGTCGATAGGGAAACCATATGTGTCGGAAAGCTTGAAGCAGCTCTCACCGTCAAGCTCCGTCTTGCCGTCTTTCTGCATCTGTGCGATAAGATCGTCAAGTATCTTCATACCTCTGTCGATAGTGGTATTGAAGTTCTGCTCCTCAGTTGTAAGCACTTTTACGATATAGTCATACTTTTCTTCAAGCTCGTTATACTCACACTTGTTGCAGTCAACAACAGTTTTTACAAGGTCTTTGAGGAAAAGTCCGTTTATGCCGAGAAGCTTTCCGTGACGAACGGCTCTTCTGAGCAAACGTCTCATAACGTATCCTCTGCCCTCATTTGACGGCAGAATTCCGTCTGATGCCATGAATGTTACAGAACGGATATGATCTGTGATAACTCTGATAGAAACGTCCTTTTTGTACTCCTTGCCGTACTCACAGCCTGCTATCTTACAAACATGATCTCTGATAGCCTTTACTGTATCAACGTCAAAGATAGAGTCAACGTCCTGCATGATAGAAGCAAGCCTTTCAAGACCCATACCTGTGTCGATATTTTTCTGCTTAAGCGGAGTATAAGTGCCGTCCTCATGTCTTTCAAACTGTGTGAACACAAGGTTCCAGAACTCCATATATCTGTCGCAGTCGCAGCCGACCTTACAGTCAGGCTTGCCACAGCCATACTTTTCGCCTCTGTCGAAATATATCTCAGAGCATGGACCGCAAGGACCGTCTGTTCCAGCCTCCCAGAAGTTGTCTTCCTTGCCCATTCTTACGATATGATCCATTGGAACGCCAGCGTCTTCATGCCATATCTTTTCAGCCTCGTCATCGTCCTCATAAACAGAGATATAAAGTCTGTCCTTTGGCAGTTTGAGTACCTGTGTAACATACTCCCAAGCCCATGAAATGGCTTCCTTCTTGAAGTAATCGCCGAAGGAGAAGTTGCCAAGCATTTCAAAATATGTGCCATGTCTTGCCGTCTTACCAACGTTTTCGATATCGCCGGTTCTGATACACTTCTGACAAGTTGTCATTCTTGTTCTCGGAGGTGTTTCCTGACCTGTGAAGTAAGGCTTCAGAGGCGCCATACCTGCAACGATAAGCAGCAGGCTGTTATCGTTCTGAGGTACGAGAGGGTAGCTCTTATGTCTCAAACAACCCTTGCTCTCAAAAAATTTCAGATAAGATTCACGCAGTTCGTTAAGTCCTGTCCATTCCATAAATTCAGATCCTTCCAAATGAAATTATTCGCAAAATAAAAAAACGGCTCGTCCCTAAACATGGGACGAAACCGACAGTTCCGTGTTACCACCCAAATTGCCGAACTCATCGCCCGACCACTCGAAGCCCTTTAACGCAGAGAATACGTTGCTGTTTTCAGCACCGCTCAGGTTAGCCACCGAACTTGCCGCAAAGGCTTTCACACACCGCCTTTTCTCTTTACCGACACTGTTTCGGATAATTCCGTCACCGCATTTTGCATATATTGATATTATAAAGCATAACACGACGATTGTCAAGCACTTTTTTATTAATAAAATATCCATTGTGTAGTGCTACAATAGATATTGGACAAAAGTTCAGAAAAAAGGAAAGAGAGATAG
>ERZ825324.69-NODE-69-length-132953-cov-5.981738_pt1 | contig 132953 bp, 116 predicted proteins | sample MGYA00519859_ERZ825324 | MGnify/ENA primary metagenome ERZ825324 (study PRJEB31778, sample SAMEA3449198) | human gut metagenome | biome: human gut; feature: human-associated habitat; material: faeces | place: United Kingdom | collected 2010/2012 ...
AATATCATTGATAGTACCATCATCAAACTTCTCATAATAATGATTATCTGAAGAATCTTTATATATTTCAGAGTATTTTTCTTTTTTTATTTTCTTTTCTTCAATTAATTTTTCTCTTTCTTCTTTTATTTTTTCCAACAATACAGAAGCCGGTTCATCGTTTGGATCTTGTTTTACTAATTTTCCTTGTATTGCTAATTGAAGAATTGAGTTTTTTAGTTCTTGAGCAGTCATTAATCTTCCTCCAATAATTTACTTACTTTTTCTAGAATTTCATCTATTTCCGCATTTAATTTAGCTCTCTCTTCTTGGTATTTTGCTATTAATTCTTTAGGTTCTAATATTATTTCTTCTTTATGAGGATAGCCACATAGGTCTAAATTATATCCATTATCAATTATTTCTTTTACAGGATAGCACCTAGCCTTATATGTTATAGAAGATTCTTCATTTTCTTTTTCATCTACAATTTCTCTTCTATCGTTCCACCATTTACTTACCTCTTCAAAATGTTCATTCTTAATTGGTTTTGTTTTTGAAAAATTTTTATATCCTTCTGGCATATCTAATCTATAAAACCATACTTCACTTGTTGGTATAGTTTTATCAAAAAATAAAATATTTGTTGTGATAGATGTATATGGTGCAAAAACAGAACTTGGTAATCTAATTATAGTATGCAAATTGAACTCTTTTAACAATTTTGTCTTTATGTTTATTTTGGTATTATCAGCTCCAAATAAAAATCCATCTGGCAATATTACTGCTGCTCTTCCAAATGATTTCAATCTATACATAATTAGAGCAATAAACAAGTCTGCTGTTTCTGATCCTCTTAAATTTGATGGAAAATTTATTAAATATTCTTTTAACAAATTTCCTCCATATGGAGGATTCATTAATACTACATCGTATTTTTCATCTTCTGAGTAATCTTTTATATTTCTATCAAAACTGTTTCTATGTTCTACTTTAGGGTTATCTATATCATGTAATAGTAAATTAGTAATACATAGTAGATATGGCAATGACTTCATTTCTACACCATATATAGAATCATTGTATAAATCTATATCCTCTGCTGTTTTCTTTTGCTCCTTTAAATAATCTAATGCTGAAGTTAAGAATCCTCCTGTACCACAAGCAAAGTCTGCAATCTTTTCTCCTAATTTAGGTTCAATCATATTCACCATAAAATTAGTAACTGGTCTCGGTGTATAGAATTCTCCTGCATTACCAGCACTTTGTAATTCTTTTAACATAGTTTCATAAATATCATTAAATTCATGTCTTTCATTTGGATTAGTAAATTTCACTTCATCTATTATATTAATCACTTGTCTTAGTAAAATCCCATTTTTCATATAGTTATTAATATCTGTAAAAGTATATTTTACAATTGCTTTTTTTATAGGCGTATCCGAATCTATATCAAGATTTTTTAATTTAGGAAATAATTCATTATTAATAAAATTTAATAATTCTTCTCCTGTTAGTGCTTTTCCGTCTTTTTTATCTACTGCCCAATTTCTCCATCTTAGATTTTCTGGAATTATTGAATTATAATTTTCATCATCAAACTCCCATTGTATTTCTTTAGCGTCATATACTTTTAAAAATAAAATCCATACAATTTGCTCTAATCGTTGTGCATCACCATTTACTCCTTCATCGTTTCTCATAATATCTTGAAGTCTTTTCAATATATTTCCTATTCTCATTATTATTAACTCCTAACTTGCATATAATTCATCCTCTAATTCTTCTACAGCTTCAATGTATTTATCTTTTCCTCCAAATACATCAACAATTTCCATTGGAGAACCATATTCTTCAAATGGTTTAAGCTGTAAAATCTTTGTATCAGTAAGTTCTAATTCATTATTATCACTATATTTTTCTAATAAATCTTTTAAAATGTTTTGTGCTATTTCTGAATATTTATATAAATATCCCTTTTTCAATACTTTATTTACTCTTTCATATCTTGTAAGTGGCTTTTTATCATAAGCAATATGTAATATTAAATCAAAATCCCCTATATCATCATTTCCAACATCTTTTCTCAATTCATCTAATATTACTCCTTGTTCTTTTAGCTCATCTAATATGGCTTGTTTTCTATCTGTTGAATTCCATTTATTAATAAAGTCATTTAAAGAAGCGTATTCATTTAATATACTTCTTTTACTAAAATCTTTTAACGATTCAGTTACTTGTTTTCCATCTTTATCATAATATGAGCATATTTCGTTATAAATATTAATTTCAACACCATTAACTCTAATTTTTGTATTAGTATTTACAGTTTTTCCAGGATGATTAATATTTGTTTCATTATTATCTATTGAATTAAAGTTATTTTTATCATTTTTAGAATCGTCATCATCTTCAGTAGGCATTGGTTCATCTTGTTTTACCTCTTTTATAGAAATTGGTTCTCCATCGAAAGTTGGATCACTAAATAATCTACTAGCATTTCTAAAGTCTAAAATTGTAAAATAGGTTTTTCCATAATCATCTCTAATTCTAGTACCTCTACCAATAATCTGTTTAAATTCCGTCATTGAATTAATATTAGAATCTAAAACTATTAATTTACATGTTTTACAATCTGCTCCTGTTGTTAATAATTTACTTGTTGTGACAATTGTAGGATATTTTTCTTCTACATCTATAAAATTTTCTAGCTGATCTTTTCCTATCTGGTTGTCTCCTGTAATTCTAATAATATAATTCGGATTTTCTAACATCATATCCGAATTTTCATTTACTAGAGCCTGTCTCATTCTTTCTGCATGTTCTATATCAATACAAAATACTATAGTTTTATTATATCTATCAGTATTCTTCAAGAACTCTGTAACTCTTTTAGCAACAATTTGTGTTCTTTCATCTATGATTATTTTTTTATCAAAGTCAGCTTGATAATAAGTTTCATCATTATTCAAAATATTACCATTTACATCTGTTTTTCCTACTTCTGGTCTATATCCTACTAAATCTTTATCGAGATTAACTCTTATTACCTTATATGGAGCTAAAAATCCATCATCAATTCCTTGCTTTAGTGAATATGTATAAATTGGTTCTCCAAAATAAGTAATATTAGATATTTCCTTTGTTTCTTTAGGTGTAGCTGTTAATCCTATTTGAGTAGCACTACTATAATATTCTAATATTTTCTTCCAATTTGAATCATCTGCTGCACTTCCTCTATGACACTCATCAACAATAATTAAATCGAAGAAATCTCTTTGAAATTGTGTGAATATATCATTACCTTGTCCATCTGTAAGTTGCTGGTATAATGCCATATATATTTCAAATGAACTATCCATCTTTCTATTTTCAATCTTTGTCATAACATTATTAAATGGTTGAAAGTCTTGAGACATAGTTTGATCTATAAGCATATTCCTATCTGCTAAATATAATATTTTTCTTTTTAATCCTGATTGCCTTAATCTATGAATAATTTGGAATGCTGTAAATGTTTTTCCGTGTACCTGTAGCCATTACTAATAATATTCTTTTTTGATTTCTAGCAATTGCCTCACAAGTTCTGTTTATTGCTATTCTTTGATAATATCTAGGTTTATTTGTTCCAGGGGCATAGTAATATGGTTCATTTATAATTTTTTCTTCATCTTCAGTAATATTTTTTCCTATTTTGTACCTATACCATAAATCTTCTGGTGATGGAAATTCGTCCATTGGAATTTCTCGTTCTTTTCCAGTAATAAAATCATGTTCTAAAAACGCTTTTCCATTTGTTGAATATGCAAAAGGAATATCTAATATTTTTGCATAATTAATTGCTTGTTGAATTCCTTCTCCAACAGGGAAAGTATTTTTTTTAGCTTCTACTACTGCAATTGGTTTAGAATTATTATAGTATAGTATGTAATCAGCTTTTTCCCCTTTTGCCCTTGTAGACATATTTCCTCTTACAATTACTCTTCCAGCAGTAAAATAAACTTCACTTCTAATTTGTTTTTCTAAACTCCATTTTTTAGCTAAGGCTGGTGTAATATATATATTTCTTACATCTTCTTCAGATAATTGTTCTTCTATTCCCATAAAAGTTCCCCCAATAAATAACTTCTGATAATTTATATTTATCCGAAGTTATTTTACCATAAAAGTAAAAAATATTCTACATTTTGTACTATTTTTTTACATTTATCTCTATTTTTATTTATATAAAAAAAATGATCATAAGGATAACCTGCTTTAATATATAACTCCGTTAGCTCCATTTTGTATTTCTCCAATAACTCTAAATACTTTTGCTTAAACACATTTTTACAAATCCATTCATCTCCTTTGCTAGAAATAATAACTTTATTATTCTCTAAATATTTATAATTACTAAATCTAATATCACACATTTTCTTAATTGCTTTTCTTATACTAGATTCTGCCCTATTAAAATATTTTTCTAATTGTTTTATATCCATATCTTCATTCCACCAGTTTTCATTATGCTCTGCTTTTAAAAAATCTTCATACACTTTAATTCTGGTTTCAAAAAATTCTACATCAGCATCTATTAAAGATTTTTCTTTTTCAAAATACACAAATTTTATCCAGTCATACCCTTCTACTAAAATAAAATATTTTCTACTTCTTACTTTTTCACTTCTCCATCTACAAGTTGGATGTTTTTTCAACATAACATCTACAGCTTTTCTTAAATCTGCATGCTTTATTTCTTTACCATGTTTAGTTGTTATTCCTAATAGTTGTAATCTTTTTAAAATTTTATTATATGATAAAAAAATACTATCTAAAATTTGTTCTGAATCTCTCCACATTTTCACCACTTCCTTACTATAAAAATTTATTAATGCTAGTTTACGAAGCATTAATACTTAGCAAAATTTATTTTGCTCCGAGTAGTGCGGCATTTTTTAGTACCCAATATTCGCCAGCGTGGTGTTTTGACACCCTTTTTGCTGTTTAGGGCAAAATGCCCTAATACCCTGTTTTCTCTCCGATGGATATTTTTTAAACTATTTTTGTTATTTTATTTTAAAAAAATTAGGACAATTTAGTTTAAAATTTTATACCTACTTGTCCTAATTTTTTTATAAATTTTTATTTACTTTTTTGCAAAAATACATTATAATTTTTATAGAAAATATTTAAAAAAAGTAACATTTTTAGTTAGCAATTGTTAGCGCAATTACTAACTTTTTTCTTTTTAATTCTATGATCTATATCATTAATTTTAACTAAGTAGCACATCTCATATAATCTTGAAATAATAGAACTTGCTGTTTCTATTTCGCCATTTAAACTTAATCTTTCTGCTAATGAATTTTGATTATAATTTGTTGTTATAATTACTGGTAAATTATTTTCATATCTGCTATTTATTATAGTAAATAATTTTTCTAATCCCCATTCACTTGGCTTTTCTTTTCCTAAATCATCTATAATCAACAAATCAACTTTTTCATATAATTTTATAATTTCGATTTCAGAAATATTATTATCTGCATCATATGAATTTTTCAATTCTGCTAATAAATTAATTAAGGTTCCATATATGATTGGTATTCCATTTTTTATTAATTCATTTGCAATACTACAGGCTAAATGTGTTTTTCCAACTCCATTATTTCCTACTAAAATTAATCCTTTTCTTTCTTCTAAATTTACTAATCTATCACTATAATCTTTTAAACTTTGATATACTTTTTTGTTATTTGAATTAACTTCAAAGTTTTCAAATTTATAATTTAAATTTCTTTTACTCATCTTACTATTTTTTATTATCTTGTCCACTTTTTGTGCAAATTCTTGCATTAACTCTAGTTTTCTTTCTTCTTCTAACATCTTTAACTTTTTAAGATCATATTCATTCCAATAAACCTCGGATTCTTTACAATTACATCTTTCATAATCTAGTGTTAAAACTTTTTTGTCACCATATAACTGCCATTCTATTGTTTTTCTATATAGTTTGTTTTTGCAGTATTCACACTCAATATAATCATTTTTATCAATCGAGGGTTTCAAAATTTGATTCATCTATTCTTGTCTCCTTTCTATTCTCTTCTTTTCTTATCTTTTCTTGTGTAGAATTATAAAAACTTTTTTCATTCTTAACTTCTTCAATTACTTTATTTGATTTTGCAATTTTGTTTAGTTTTTCAATACTTTGATACTTGTTCCAATTTTTCACAAAGTATGTATTATCTTTATAAATCAGCATACCTAAATCGATAAATTTTCTGAAAACTTTCGTAAAAGTTTTGGAAGATTTTCCGATAATGTTCGTAAAATCTTCAATTTTAAATGGTGCATTATCGCTAATATATAGTCCACCATTTCTGTTACATTCTCCAGCAATAGTTAGAATTTGAATCCATAATCTAAAATAAGTGTCCCCGTCCTTTTCTTTTAGTAGGATTTTAATTTTTCTATTAGAGAATATATCTGTGCTTATTTTTATCCATCCAACTTGTCCCATAACCTCCATTCTTTCTAATTAGATTCTAATAATGAATCATTTTCTTTTTACTTAAATAAATGTCTAAAGCTTCTTCTCTAAATAAAATTCTCTTTCCAACTCTAGAACAAGGAATTTGTTTTCTTCTAACTAATTGAGTTATTAGCCAATATGATATTCCTAAATATTCTGCTGCTTCTTTTGCAGTTAGAGTTGTTCTATGTATTTTATCTACTGCCATAATTACCACCTCCTATTCACATTAGTTAAATAAATTTAAAGTTTTGTATTGACTTTTTTTATTTAACTATGTATAATTTTGTTAACAAGTTTGTTGTTTGTATTCTAATTGTTAATTTTGCAGAAGTCAATATGTAAAATTAATATATGATATAAACTAGCAACTTTTATTGCATTTTTGTAGTTGTTAACAAGGAGGTTTATATGAAGTTTGATATTGTTTCTACAATTTATTATATGAAATTGAGTATCTCAAACAACAAAGAAATTTTTACAAGAAATTCTTTTTCTATTGTATATGCATCATATAATAAAGATAATGACACATATACAATACTCAGAGAAAAAGATGAATTTAAAACAAAAAAAGAATATAAAAAATATCTTTCTAACTATTATAATAGTCTTTGTAAATTATATAAATGTGACTTTGTTGATGAAATAAATGAATTAGGAACACTTTTATTAAAATTTGTAAATTATGATTTTACTGATTTTAATTGCTTTGTAGAGTTTGTACGTGAATATGGAATACCAGGAATAGACTTTTATGATGTTAACAAAGGACCTAGCAACCCATTTAATAAATATATCAATTTAAATATTACTAATGACAGAAAAAATATTTTCTTAACACCAAAAGATTTTCTTTCAGTATGCGAGAAATATTTTAAAAAACGTCAAAAAATTTTAATATATTATCAATCTAAATTTAAAAAATTAATTAACTTTATAAATAACCTATCAAATTTAGATTATTTAAACGATTTTTCTATTGCTGATAGATTTTATATCTATAAACATGCAGATGATGATTATATTGATTTATATTTAGAATTAAGTGAATTTATTACTCTTTCGTACGATATAGAACCACTAAGAAATATGACTCTTTCTTCGCTATGTCATGCAAAAAGTAGTTTTGAAGAAAATGTAAAAAATATTGCTCAAAAGTTAAAAAATGATTCTAGAAAATATGATAATGATATTTTTTCATCTTTGTCATTTAACTGCCATACAATTGAAACTGCATGTTTAATAACTCTTTTAGAATTAATAAAACATGATACACCAATATATGTATGTAAAAATTGTGGTAAATACTTTATTCCTTCTTCAAAGAAGAATACATTATATTGCAATAATATATACGAACATGGTAAAACATGTCAAGAAATTGGTGCAATGATTACCTACAATGAGAAGTTAAAAAAAGATGAAATAAATTCGCTATATAGAAAAACCTTATCAGCAAAAAAAATGTTGGCAAATAGGAATCCTGATATTCCGATGTATTTAGAAAAATATGAGAAATGGAAAAATGAAGCTAATAAATTTAAAAAAGACATAAAACATGGTTTAAGAACAGAAGAAGAATTTCTAAAATGGATAGAAGAAACTAGAAAAAAATAAATAATCTTATTATAGGAGTAATTTGTATGGAATTAAAATTTAAAAGATGGCAAGATTTTAACAATTTATCTATTAAAGTTACTATTAATAAAAAAATTTATGATGCTATTTTGAACACAGATAACAATAGATTAATATTAAAAATAAATATGACAAAGGATATCAATGAATGGAGAAAAACAAATAAAAACTATGATATTATCTCAGGAAGATTTCTATTTAACAGTCAAAAAATTTTCTTTATAAATTGTATTCATACAGGACATGAGAGTAGTATGAATTGCAAAAAAAATACAATTGAAAATGCCACATCCAACTTTATTGTTGATAGATTAATAATAGATAAAAATATATCAAAAACATCACTAAATAATATTTTGAAGTATTCGGCTTCTTATAAAAATTTAGATTTGTTTTCCGAATTAAATCGAATAATGCCAGGCTTACGAGAAATTGATTATGATTCAAATACTTGTAATTATAAAATAAATACACCTTTTTATTCTATGAATATTATGTTTTACTGTAGTACAAAAGAAGATCGAAACTCATTGATAGTTAATAGAATGTCTCATGTAGAATTTGAGCATTCAAAAGGTGTAGGTATAAAAAAAGTTCTTGAAAATATATATAGATTCAGAAATTTTTTAATGATAATATTAAAACAACCCATATATGTAAAAAAGCAAACAATTTATATAAATGATAATGCTGTAGAACTATTTGATTGTAATGATAATGATGATTTTTTAGAAAATCCTAGTTTAGAAGAAATGCTTTCTCATAGATGCCTAAAAATAAATAATATTGATAATATTGAAACAATTTATAATAACTTTATAAAACAATACAATCAATTATACCCTTTAATTGAATTATATTATAATGTTACTCAATATAAAATACCTAATTTAACTAGATTTATTAATGCTACTACTATGTTAGAATACTATTCTAGAACCTACGATTATATTAACTCTTTAACCTTAAGTAAGAATAAAAATCCTAAAAGAAATGATCCTTATTATGAATGCATGGTATTATCTCTGATTAATAATGTTAATGAAGTTTTTAATTGTACATCTAAAGAAATCGATACAATTTCTGAGAATATAAAAGCTGCTAGAATACATTATATTCACTATAAAACTAATCAAAAATCTAAAACTTTAACAGATGATGAACAATTTTGGTATTCTTATTTTATGCAAGATGTAGTCTTATTAAATATATATAAATTACTTGGTTTAGATATTTCTAAATATGAATATGTTTCTTTTAATGACTTTTTCTACAATATAAATGATATATTATAAAAATATATAAAATCCTTGCCATAGGTATGCTGAAAGGAGGTGAAAAAGTAATGGCAGGGTATCTTGAAAAGAGAGGCAAACGCTCATGGAGATTAATTGTATCACATGGTTTTGACAGCTATGGTAACAGAATCAAATATACTAAGAGTATCAAAGCTAATAGTAGGCGCGAAGCAGATAAGGAACTTGTGAACTTTGTTTATGAAGTTGAAAATGGTATTGTTTTGCAAAACTCTTCAATGACATTTAAGGAATTTACAGATTTATGGTCTAAAAATTATGGTGAAAAAGAATTATCACCAAAAACTTATGAAAGATATAAAGGAATGCTAAATTCACGAATTATTCCCTACTTTGGTCATTATAAGTTATGCAATATAAAGCCAACTCACATTATGAGTTTTTATGATTATCTTTCAAAAGATCATCAGTTTAAAAGATGTAAAAATCATAATGGAAAAACTGTAATGAAGAGTCTATCTTCTAAAACAATATTAGAGCATCATCGTTTACTACATGCAATGCTACAAAATGCAGTATACTGGCAAATCCTACCTTATAATCCAGCAGATAGAGTGAAACCACCTAAACACGAAAGACCTCAAATTAAATACTATGATGATGTTCAATGTAAACAATTATTAGAGGCTTTAGAAAATGAAGAAATTAAATTTCAAACTATTGTTATATTAACATTGTTTACTGGTATGCGTAGAGGCGAAGTATTGGGCTTAGAATGGTCAGATATCGATTTTAAAGAAGGTTTTGTACATATTACTAAAGCAAGTCAATACACTTCCGATAAAGGCATTTTCGTAAAAGATCCAAAAACACATAGTTCAATTAGAAAAGTCGGAATTCCTGATATTGTCATTAATATGCTTTACAAATACAAAACTTGGTATGATGCTGAAAAAGAAAAATGTGGCGATTTATGGAATAACTCAAACAGACTATTTGTTACTTGGAATGGTAATCCAATGCATCCTGATACTGTTACAGATTGGTTTCGTTCTTTTATTGAAAAGAATAACTTACCAAAAATTACTTTTCATGGTTTGCGACACACAAATGCTACTTTGCTTATATCTAAAAATGTAGATGTAGCTGTTGTAGCATCAAGATTAGGGCATGCTCAAATAACTACTACCTTAAACTTCTATGTACATCCAGTAGAAGCTCATAATAAAGAAGCTGGTAATGTTTTAGAGAAAATGCTCGTATAAAAACTCTTTTCAAAATTTCTCGAAAATTACTTTTTTGATTTTCAAAGTTTAATATAAATTATCAAGACTAAAGTATGCTATTTAATGCACAAAGATGTAGGGACTGTCCCCAAATTGTCCCCACTTTTGTAAAAATAAATTTTTAGTCAAAAAAATAAGAGTCCACAATCTCTTGCGACTCTAATAAAATATTTGGTTGCGGGGGATAGACTCGAACTATCGACCTTCGGGTTATGAGCTCTACCCCATAAACCACCTTATTATCCAATATAAAATTATTATTCCAAAAATAGAATAAATAAAATATTTAGCATTATCATAAAAATCATCCATTTTTTCTTGATTTATTATTTTGTCATCATCAGTATATGTCTTTGCTTCTTGTTCTATCTTGGTCATCTCATTTTTCTTATCCTCATCATCGTCAATTTTTTTCTTTTCAGTCAAAACACTTCTCGGCTTTGCACCTTGATATTCAGAAATAATTCCTCTCTCTTCTAGCAAATCTATTATTCTTCCAGCCCTATTATAATCTATCTTAAAATTTCTTTTAATTAGTGATGTTGAAGCATACCCTGCATTTGTAACCAATTCTATTGCATCTTTTAATAACGGATCTTCTTCATAATTATCTTTATCTTTTGAAATATCTTCAATCTTCCAACTTTCATATTCTACTCCACTATTATTTTCTTCTATATATTTTACAACATTTTCTATATCTTGTTCACTTACATACGGTACTTGTATCCTCTGTTGATAATATCCACCTGTTCCACTAAACAATATATCTCCATTAAATAATAAATCTTCTGCTCCAGCAACATTTATTACTGTTCGAGAATCAAATTGAGATGGAAGCTTAAATGTTGCTCTAACTGGTATATTAGCTTTTATTCTTCCTGTTATTATATCAGTTGAGGATCTAAAAGAAGAAATTATTATATAAATTCCCGTTTGTCTTGAATGACTAACAAGATTAATTAATTCTTCTTCAATTCTTCCATTAGTTCCTAACATTAAATCACAAAAATCCTCTATCATAACAACAATTCTCGATAATTTATTTTCAGAAATTTTATTATAACTTTCTATATTATCTACTTTCTCATTTATAAACATTTTATTTCTGTTAGAACTTTCTACATTTAAATATTTTAATACTTCCATTGCATTATTTACATCTACTATAGTAGGTAATAATAAATGTGGAATTTTATTAAATCTAGTAAAATTTACTTTTCTTGTATCTATTAAAATAAGTTTTACTTCTTTTGGTTCAAAAGTATATAAAATATCTATCAAAAATGTATTCAAAAGATTACTCTTCCCTGTTCCAGTTGTTCCTGTAACTATCATATTAGGGAAACATGTCAAATCTTCAACTATCGTTTTACCATTTAAATCATTTCCCATAATAATTGGAATAGTATAATTTGATTTTTTTAATTCTTTTATATAATCACCCAAATAATTCTTTTCACTTTTTTTATTAATTATGTCTAAAGCAACTATCTGCTTCTCTCCAATTATACTGATTTCAACCTTTTCTACACCAAGCATATATTGTAATTCTAATTTTAAACTTTTTATTTTCTTTATTTGCACTCCATTTTCTGGTTTAATACAAAATCTTGTTATTAAATTTCCTTTAAAAACTTCTACAACTTTTCCTCTTGCTCCAAAATCACATAATGTTTTTTCTATTATTTGAGATTCAACTAAATTTTCTTCTTGCTTTTGAATTCTTTCAGAATGAGTTAATAATTCCTCTGTTGGAAATTTATATTCTTCAAACATTTTTTACACTTTCCTATTTATTTTTAAATTTTTTATATCCAAAATATCCTCCACCAAGTAGACCTATTGCTATCATTCCTGCTAAAGGATTTGAGTTACTTTTTTTATTTATTATTGCATTATTGTTATTATCCACCGTTGTATTTGACATATTATCGTTATTTTCTTTTGTCTTCTTTATTATATTTATCCTAATTGTACTTGTTTTTCCATTCGAACTAGTTGCTGTTATATTTACAGTTCCATATTTTTGTGCTGTAACTTCTCCCAGTACATTAATTGTCGCTATATTCTCGTTACTTGATTTCCATGTAATATTTTTATCTGTTGCATCTTCTGGCATTATTGTAATAGTTAATTGTTGTTTTTCTCCTTCTTCCATATTTGATATATTTTCATTTATTTTTATATCTGATACATCTATTGTAGTTGGTACTGCTGTTGTTTCGGTAGTTGCTGATTGAGAATTCGAAGTACTACTTTTGCTTGATGAAGAACTAGATGAATATGGACAAACTCCATTAGAGTGTAAATGTGCTGGATACCCTCCACAATGATAATGATAATTTCCTAATCCACTTTTGTTTTTGTTATCTCTATGTCCTCCATTAGAATCGGTTCTTCCTGAATGTGCATATACACTAGTTCCTATTGAAATTATAATTAAAACAATTAATAAATTTGATATTATTTTTTTCTTACGATTTTTCATATATATCCCCCTAAAATATAATATCAATTTTTTAACAAAAAATTTGTCGAATTTTGTAAATAAACTATATTTTTCGACAAATATAGTTTCAAATTAAATATTTTTATTATTTTCTATCTTTCATCCACATCCTTAACCAACGCAGTGTGCATATTAAGTCTATGGCCACCATGAATATCATCAAGTAAACTATCACCAACAGTCAAAACCTTATCTGGAGGAAGATTCATAAGCTTGCACGCCTTAAGAAAATTCATCTTCAAAGGCTTATGCGCAAACATAATATAATTGATTTTCTTCTCATCAAAAATGCGTTCTAAATTTCTATCAAAGCCATTGCTCACAATCACAACTTTAAGTTTGCCTCTCAAAAGTTCAATCCAATCCTCATTACACTTAGGAATTCTCTTCATATCCTTTCTCAAAGTCTCATCAACATCCAAAATAACGCCCTCAATGCCATATTTTTCTTTTAGTTCATCAATCATCTTCGCATCCAAATCAGTAACTTTTTCAACCTCAATATCAGGCTTTATTATCTTAGAAAGTCCATAATTTACTAAATCAATAATTTTATCTGCTAATAATTCATCTAATGTTTTCATTAATCCACATACTCCTTAATCACATCATAAACCATATGTATAGGAAGGCCAACCACACTATTGTAATTGCCTTCAATCTTCTCTACAAAAACGCAAAACTCATTCTGAATTCCGTAAGCTCCTGCCTTGTCCATAGCTTTGCCTGAATCTACCCATTTTTCAATTTCTTTGTCAGACATTTTCTTCAAAAAAACTTTAGTTTCATCATGTGATGTGTATTCTTTAATCTCGCCATTTTCCTCAATCAGTATGCTCAAACCTGTTATAACACTGTGAACTCCATCTTCAGCAATAAGCTCTTTTATCATTTTCTTTGCATCAGCTTTGTCCGTAGGTTTTCCATAGATTTTCATATTCTTAGCTACAACAGTGTCTGACCCAATTACAATTCTGTCTCCAGATGTTTTGTCAAAAACATCTTTTGACTTTATATTTGCTAATCTTTCAACTTGCTTTTGTGGAGTTAATCCTTCTTCTAATTTTTCGTCTACTCCACTTACTTGTACTTCAAAATTTGATGTTATCATTCCCAATAATTCTTTTCTTCTTGGTGAACCTGATGCTAATATAATTCTCATATTTTCCTCCTTGCACAATATACAATATTTTTCTTAGTTATTTATTCCACTTCACGTAATAAATCCATAGATCATTTATTCCTTTTTACGCAATAAATTCATAAACATTTTTATTTTGCCAACAATATATCATATTTTTGAAGATTTTTCCACTTAAATATTGATTTTCTTTCCTAATTCTTGTAAAATGTACAAAGTATAGGGAGGTAAAAAATGTATAATCGTATTTCTATTGTTGGCGGCTCTGGTAGTGGCAAAAGCACTTTGTGCAATATTCTTTCTAAAGAATTAGGCTTACCTGCAATCCATCTAGATGCAATTAACTATGAACCAAACTGGGTTGAAATTGATAAGACAGAACGTGATAATATGATTCTTTCTAAGGCTCAAGATGATAAATGGGTTATTGATGGGAATTATAATAAGACTTTAAAAGAACGTTTTGATAAAGCTGATTTAATTATTTGGCTTGATTATTCAACTTTAAAACAACTACATGGAATTTTAAAAAGATATTTTACAACTCGTAACTCTGAACGTCCAGAAATTCCAGGATGTAAAGAACGCTTGGAACCAGAATTCATAAAATATGTTCTTACTTATAATAAAAAGAAAAGGCCTGTTATTTTAGATTATTTAAAAGATGTTCCTAAAGAGAAAGTTTTAATTTTTAAACATCAAAAAGATTTAAATGCTTGGCTAAAAGATTTTACTAATAACCCTAATGTTTTATCCAAAATAAAATAATGTAATAAAAGTCCAAAAGCACCGGAATCCTCACATTCCAAGCTTTTGGGCTTAATTTTAATCATTAATAATTTTATCAATAGAAACATTCAAATAATTGCAGATTTTCACAATAGTATCTAAGCTAACTTTTCCAACTCCTCTTTCAAGTCTTACTATAATACCACCCATCATGTTCAAATCCTCTGCCATTTTAAACAAGGGAATTCCTGCCTTCACTCTTGCTGCCGCTAGTTTTTCTCCTATCTTCTCATAATCTACTTCCCCTAATTCTCTAGGTTGTTTGTAGGTTACAAAAGCATCTTTTATTTCCAACTTTTCCAAAACATCTTTTATATTATCTTCAAGAATTCCATTCTCTCTTTCAAGTTTTTGAATATTTTCTACAATTTTTCTTTTATCTACCTTTATTTCTGGTCTTTTTTTGATTACATATTTTTTTATTGTTAAATTATAATTGTTGTTTTCTATCTCTTTTCTAGAAACTACACTTGCAAATTCATCAATATTTTTTCTTGCAAAATAAGCAGCTTGTACCTTATTCTGATTTTCTTGAGACATAACATTTGCTCTTCTTATGCTTTTATATTCCTGACTTGCATCTATAAATAATACATCTTTATCTGTTCTATCCTTTTTTAAAACCATGATTATAACAGAATTTCTAGTTCCTATAAATAGATTTTCTGGCAATCCTATAATTGCATCTATACAATTTTCTTTTAAAAGAATTTCTCTACTATTTCTCTCATTTTCTCTAAATAAAACTCCATGTGGTAATATAACAGCCATTTTTCCGCCTGGTTTTAGCGAATTATACATCATCATCACATATGAATAGTCGCCTACTCCATTTTCAATTTCACCATATTTTTGATTTAACCTTTGCATATATGCTTCTCTTGGTTTCAACTTTTTTTCCATAAATGGTGGATTTGATATTACATAATCATATTGTTCTTTTTCAAAATTAGGACTATATTCACTTAATTTTATTTTATCATTTTTTACATCATGTAAAAATAAGTTTGTCATACATATATCATAGAGATTTCCGTTTTCTTCTTCTCCGCAAACTTCAATATTTTCATTAGTTGGCACATTTAATAAAAGATTTCCACATCCGCAAAATGGATCATAAACCAATCCTTTTTCATTTGTTATTGTAATTCTATTTATTAATTTTGCTATTCCTCTAGGGGTATATGCCTCTCCACTTCTAAAAGAAATGTCTTTATTAAACATAGCATCGATTAATGCTTTTCTATATGCTTCTCCAATTAAATATTTAGCATCATCATTGTTTTTCTCTACCTTTTTTATTAGTTTATATAAATTTCCTACTGTTTTGCTTAATATATTTTCTTCACCAAGGCTTCGATAAATTTTGATGCCTTTAAAACATACTCTTCTAAATAAGCTTTTATTTTTAAGCTTTATTTCTTCTAAGTAACTGTCTATTTTATCTGCTATATAATAATTTTTTCTCATATCATATAAAATATCTAAATAATATGATTTGTAAAAAACAATATATAATAATGCTGATATATAATTTATATAATCTGTTTTTATGTCTGTTTCTTCTCTAAAGTCTTGACATATGTCCCACAACATTTTGTTAATAGTTGATTGACTGCTATAATCTATTTCCACAATTTACTCCTCTTCTATAATTTCATTAATATATGTATTGTATAATACTTCTTTTTGTCTGATAATTTCTTCTGATATTTGCTTTTGTTTATTCCATAAATTCACTAAATCTGTTATGCCTTTTTGCTTCTCTAATGCAATTATTGGTACTTCTAATTTTCTTAAGTCTGATACTGAAATCTTTTGAATACTTGATCCCGTAATGCTTTCAAGTATTCTTTCTTTTCCACTTTCACTTTCCAAATACCATTTTAAATATTGTGAATCTACTTTTTTTGGATCAACTCTTATTATACACATTTGTGATGGCACCAATAAATTCTCCATTTCGCCATCTATGTAAATTATTCTGTTTGGATACACTAATCTTATTAAAAGATCTCCTTTTCTTGTAAGCTTGTCATCAAAATTTTTTAATGTTTTTACATCTTCATATTCTTCCTGATTGTCATAATTTTTTAGATTGAATAGTTTGTACTCATTTTCTCCAATTTCTGTAACTTCTCTGCTTGTTAATATACCTATTGATACTTGTGATACCTCCTCTAATTTCATATTTTTTCCTCCTTTCTTAAAATTTGCAACCAGAAAAATTGATTTTCTCCACTTTGTATGTTATAATTCTTATGATAAATATTTACGTATTTATTCTAATTAATAATAAATTGCAGTTATTATTAATTTTGTTTTCTGGTTGCACTACCAGTATAACGAATATATATTGGATTGTCAATAGTATATTTTAAATTTTTATAGAAATGTATTGACATTTTTTTAAAATCTGTATATAATATATAAGTACTGACATCGCGGGGTGGAGCAGTTGGCAGCTCGTTGGGCTCATAACCCAAAGGTCGGTAGTTCGAGTCTATCCCCCGCAACCAATATTAATTAAAGCAGTTAGAATTTTCTAACTGCTTTTTTCATATACTCTTGTAAACCCAGGCAAATGGTGTTATAATAGTTGTCATAACTATTTGAAAGGAGTTATATACTATGAGTATCAAGTTATCCAACGATGTCAAAACAATTATTTCGGAAATGTTAAAAATATCCGTGGATTTCAAACTTAACGAACTCAATTCGGTAGTACTTTTTAAAGCATTATTAGTAGACCGGATCTTCTTTAATGCTTTAGAACAAGCCTCTATGTGCAACAAAACAGAAATATTAAATTACTTAAACGAACTTTTAACATCAGGTGATTTATCTGATAAAGAAGTAGAGTCTAAAGGTGAAAAAGAAATTTTTCAGGAAGTTCTAAAAGAAGCAAATATCAAATATCATGAAACTATCAAATTTTCACAAGAGTTAGCAATTATTTTCTCTTATGCAAATTTAGTTGTTCAAGAAGAGCAGCGTTCTAAAATTACAATTGATGACATTATACTTTCTATGATTGACAACAAATCTGATGATATCGCTAATGTGTTTGAGTATTTATCTACAGATCTCTTTAAGTTCAAAGAGATTTACGAAACTTCTGTTGCTGAAGAAGACATTCCTTTTTCCATTCCCAAATCTCTTAGTGGATGTTTATCTATCCTTAATGACAAATTCAGTGAAAATCCTAACTGCACTATTCTTGGAAGAGATAATGAATGCAAAGAAATTTGGAAAACGATGATGAAAAAAACTAAACGGAATGTTCTTCTCATCGGTGAACCTGGTGTTGGTAAATCTTCTGTAGTTTACAAGCTCACTTACGACATTCTTAATGGAACTTGTCCTGAAATGTTTAAAGATTTTCTGATTCTCTCTCTTAATGTAAATAACCTCGTTTCTGGTACTATCTACAGAGGGCAAGCAGAAGAAAGATATAAAGATTTGATTGAACTGCTTGAAGATTATGAAAATCTTATCCTTTTTATTGACGAAATCCATATGATTGTTGGTGCTGGCTCTTCCTCTTCTGAGAAAAATGAGCAAGACTTTTCAAATGCTCTGAAACCTATTCTTGCTGGTGATGAAGCAATTATTATTGGTGCAACCACCACTGAAGAATATAAAAAGACCTTTGGAATGGAAGGTGCACTTAGACGTAGGTTCCGCAATATTACTATTAAAGAACCTAAAACTACTGAAGTATATGCAATGTTGAAAGATTCTATTAAACAACTTGAAGAATTCCACGGCGTTAAAATTTCTAAAAGAATGGTAAATGCGATTATTTTCTATTCTTCTTGCTTTAATTACAACACCAAGAATCCTGATAGAACTAAAGATTTAATTGATCTTTCCATGGTAACAGCAAAAATGGATGGTAAAGACCATGTGGATAGAGAATCTATTATGAAAAACTTTGATTTCAATTTCAAAAAATTTCATAATATGACTCCTGCAATGATTAATGAAATTGCATATCATGAAACTGGACACTTTATTATCCAGAGATTTTCCGGCCGTTTGACTGATAAAGAAGTTGTCGCTATTTCCATTATTCCAGCAACTGATTATTTGGGAATTAATGTTTTTGATCCAACAGATTGTGAACCTACTTCTGATAAAAATTTCTTTATTGATAAAATTGCCAGTTGTCTTGCTGGAAGGATTTCTGAAAAGCTTTTCTTGGGAGTTCAAAACAATTCTGGGGCAAGCAGTGATCTAAAAACTGCTACAATGCTTGCATATGATATGGTCACAAAATATGGCATGTCCACCAAACTTGGTGAAAATCGCATCTATTTCAATGACCACAACTATAAAATGCAAACAGACGAAGTCACAAACATGATTAATGGTGAGATTAAAAACATCATTGATAGAGCTACAGAAAGAGCCACTAATCTCTTGAATGAACATAAAGATTTAGTAAAGGCTCTGGCTGAAGAACTTTCTCAAAAAGGTATGCTTAGCAAAATTGAGCTGGAAGAAATTATTCAAAAATACGAAAAAGTAGTTATCTAACTCTATTTAATGGCAGGGAAAATCCCTGCCATTTCTTTTTATATCAAAATATAATTTTTTAATTTTTCATACTTACTATCCCCTATTCCACTTACATTTTTAATTTCCTCTATATTAGAAAACTTTCCATTCTCTTTTCTATAATTTATAATCTTTAATGCAAGTGAAGGACCAATTCCCGGCAATGTCTCTAGTTCTGTCTGTGTTGCAGTGTTTATATTAACTTTACTATTAATTTTGCTTGAACTTTTTTGTCCCTCATCTTTTATACTGCTTTTTTCTTCTTCATTTCCATCTCCAGGACTTCGCGTAATATAATCAAAACTAGAATCATTTTTTAAGTCCTTATTACTTGGTACATTTACTTTGGTACCATCTTCTAAAACATATGCCAAATTAATTTTAGTAATATTAGCATTTTGTGTAATTCCGCCTGCCGAATCAATTGCATCTATAATCCTACTTCCTTCATCCAATATAACCACTCCTGGATTATTGACTTCTCCAGAAACATATATGTAGATTTTATTTTTTATGCTATTCTTTTTATTTTCATCTTTGCTCACTTCAATTTCTTCATCTTGAATTAGTTCATCCTGCATTGATTCATCTTGCTTTCCTTCTTCTTGGGCAACTTCCGTATCGTTTTCTTTAGACTTATTTGAGGTTATATTATCAGTATCATTTATACTATTTTCTGTTGAAACAATATCAAAATTGTTTTGAGTATTATAATCTCTGATTGCCTCTCTTGCAATTTTATATACTGCAATAAGTACAATTATGCTAGCTATTACAATTATTCCTTTATTTTTTCTTTTGAATATAAACTTTTTAAACCAACTCTTTATCATACTTCTCACCTCCCTTCAATAATTAACTTTAATAATTTTATGGAAAAATATCTTGAAAATAATGTTCAAATACTGTATGATAAGATTACACGAAAAAATTAAGGAGAATAACAAATGAAATTGCGAAAGCAAATTATTTTAATAATGTTAATTTTTACTATTTTTACTATTATATATAGTAATATTTCATTTGCAACAACTACTGTTGCAAATCAAGATTTTGAAATAGCATCAGAAGCTGCCTTATTAATGGAAACTTCAACAGGAAAAATCTTATTAAGCAAAAATGAAGATGAAAAATTATATCCTGCAAGTACAACAAAAATCTTAACAGCAATTATTGCTATTGAAAAATATAATTTAACTGATAAACTATCAGCAAGCAATTCTGCTGTAATGGCTATTCCATCAGGGTACTCAAATGCCGGAATAAAGCAAGGCGAAACGCTCACTGTTGATGAACTTTTAAATTTATTTTTAATTCATTCTGCAAATGAAGTGGGATATATTTTTGCTGAAAATATTTCTGGTGATATTACTAGCTTTGCAAATCTTATGAATCAAAAAGCTTCAGCTTTAGGTTGTAAAAATACACATTTCACAAATCCTAGCGGAATACATGATGTAAATCATTATTCGACTGCTTATGATATGGCTCTTATAGCTCAATATTGTATGAAAAATGAAACCTTTAGAAGCATCGTTTCAAAACCTTCTTGCACTGTAGAAGCTACTGATAAATCTGAAAAAAGGTATTTCAAAAATACTAATGACTTACTTTTAAAAAAAGAAAAATATTATTATGAAAATGCAATCGGAATTAAAACTGGCTATACAAGTCAAGCAAAAAACTGCTTGATTGCAGATGCAAAAAAAGATAATTTAGAATTAATCGCTGTGACTCTTGGTTCAAAATCCCAAGCAGATAGATATTCTGATACTATAAATATGTTTGAATTTGGATTTAATAATTACAAATTACAGCAAATTGCAACTTCTAAATCCACAATTCAAGAGATTACTGTGGAAAACGCTACAAAAGAAACAAAAAACTTATCCTTATTGCAAAAAGATACAATAATTGCTTTAACACCATCATCAATTGATTTGAATAATTTAGACTATTCTATAACTCTTAATGAAAATATTTCTGCTCCTATTGCTGAAGGAGAAGTTCTTGGAAAAATTACTTATCATATTGATGGAATTGACTACACTTCTGATTTAATTTCTAAAAATTATGTAGAAGAATTTAATGTACCTTTAACACTTGCTCAAATTGCTCTCGCACTATTTATTTTATTTGTTTTGACCAAATTGTTCACTACTAAAAAAACAAAAAGAAAAAAATATAAAAATCGTAAAAAAAATTCTGATTCAATTTATAAATTTAATTAAATATTTATTTAGAAGCCTTTCAAAAGAAAGGCTTCTTTTTATTTGTAATCTTTACCAAGTATTATTGTTATATCAACATCACTTGAACTTACTGAATTTGAAGATACATTTTCTGTTCCTAATATACTTTTTATATTGTCAATAAATTCTGCATCTATATCTGATTTGTTTATTATTGTTGTTTTGGCTGTGTCATTTGTTGAAGTTGTTTTCGTAATTTTATATCCCTTTGTACTTAAAGCTTTTTTTAACTTATCTAATGATTCTGATGACCCAGAACCATTCAATATTTCAATTTTTATTTTAGATGCTTCTGTTTTTGAAACATTACTGTTAGTAGTATTTGTTGAGCTATTATCAGTTTCTGTTTCTTCTTCTGATTCACTATTATTACTATACAACTCATTAATTAATTTTGCTGTTTCTTTTTTATCTGGAATAAAGAACCATAATGGATAAGATGGTTTAGTTGTAGGTCCATATGAACCACCAGGCAATACTGCACTTTGAATTGCATCAATATTTATATTAACAGCATATGGTACATAATCTTTTATTGTTGAAATTGATAAATTTGTTTCAATATATTCATATGCTATATCTATAATTTCTTTAACCTTAAGAATATTTTTAGCTTGAATTGTTTGTTTTACTGTCTCTATCATAAATTCTCTTTGTGTTCTCATTCTTCCATAATCATTTCCACCATATTCCGCTGGATATGTTCCTAAATATCTTCCTGTCTTTTTATCCAAATTTCCATGTCTATATCTCAAAAGCTGTTCAGCCTTGTTTCCATCTAACTTTTGCATTCCTGCTTTTAAATTAATATGCAATTCTTGAGAATCATCATCATACACCATATCTATTGGTACATTAAATTCAACTCCACCTATTACATCAACTAATTTTATTAAAGCTTCATTATCAATAACCATATAATATTTAATGTCTAAACCTGTTATTTCATTTACCTTTGTTAAAGTTTTTTCAGGGCTTTTTAGATATAATGTATTAATTTTATCCATAGCTGTTCCAGTTTGTGGATTTTTTCCAACAAAAGTATCTCTTGGAATTGATAGTAATGATGCACTTTGATTTTTAGGATCATATGTTGCCACTATAATTGTATCTGTTAATTTTCCACCATTATCTGTACTAACTCCCATTAAAAGTACTTGTATTGGCTGTAAGTTTTTCAAAGTTTCTTCATTATGTCCAACTAATGTTGATAATAAACCTTGCATTCCTCCTCCATTTTTTTGTGTTCTATATGCAATCCATCCTATTAATATTATTAATGCAATTAATAAGAATAGTAATATTTTTTTTAATATTTTTGATTTTTTCTTTTTTTCTCTTTTGATTTTCTTCTTTTTAGTCATTTCAACCTCCTACTTATAGTATTACTAGTTTACTATAGCAAATTTCTTGGTAATTTTCAACATTTATTCAAATTTTTTTAAATTTTTCACAAAAAATTCACAGTATTTTAAGAAAAAAAATAGTGCCATTTTATTGGCACTATTTGTATTTTTATTTAAATAGAATGTTTAATAATAAATTATGCTCATAGAAGAATTTTGTTACATATGAACTATTAATAGCATCTGCTATAGTAGAATTGCTTGTATAACACATAATAAAGAACACAATTGTTAATATTATATATATTATCAATAATGCTTTTATAGCACCATATAAAACGCCTCCAACATCATTAAATTGTTTTAATATTGGTAATGATGTTATTATATCTGAAATAAACGTTAATAATAACAATACTACTCTAACTAGTAAAAATATTCCTATTAATACAGCTACATTAATAATTTTTACTGCCATCATTCCTGCTGTTTGTGTTACAATTTCTGTCTGTGTTTTATTTACAGCATCATCTACATATTTTTGCAAATAATCTAAAACACTAACATATCTAACCTCTTGCCCTTCTTGAGTTTCACTCGTAAAGTTATTGATTATTGCCTTTTCTATGTTTTCATCAAGTTCTGTATTTTCAATTATCAAATTAGATACTGGTTTGTAAAAAACTAAAGCAAGTATAATCGCTGCTACCACAGCAATCAAGCCAACTGCTAATTTTACTAATCCTTTTTTATAACAAATAAATACATTTAATGCAATTATTGCAATTAATACTATATCTAAAATTATTCCCATTTTCCTCTCTCCTTATAAATCAATAATCTGTATCTTATCCCTATATACTACTCCTACAACTCCATCTGTCATTACTACATCATTTATCTCAGTCTTAGAAATATATTTTTGCAATAGAATTCCATTTTTACTAATTATATGTAATTCTGACCCTAAATTTATTGCTATCCTATTTTCTGAAGTTGTAATTGCTTTAGCTACTCCATTTATTGTATATTCTTTTTCTTTTAATGTTACTGGATCTATTATTCTGACTTTTGTATCTGCTGTATATTCTCCTGTAGACTTTTCTTCAAGTAATGTTATTCTATTGTTTAATTGTACTGTCATAAATGATATTTTTTTATTTTTAAAACTTTCAATCTCTTTATTGTTTTGTTCTTGTAATATATCAACACTATCATTATACATGCATATCAAATTATTTTGTTCTTGATATTCTATATTCATAATTAATTTGTTATTTGTTGCCTCATACTTATATTGTATTGCTTTTTCTGAATCTGTTTTTGCTAGTTCAATAGAAATTATCTGTATTCTTGACTTGATAATTATTCCAGACAAATCTACTTCTGCAATTGCTAAATATTTATTGTCTTGTGAAATGCTTATATCCACAACTCTTGACATTAAATTAGTCTTAAATATTTCTTTTCCACTACCATCGAATACATCTACAATTGACTTGTAGCTTGTATTTGAAATAACTACTGAAACATACCCATTTTTGCTAACATTTATCTGTTTTATATTTCCTTCTATTTCGTTCTCAAAAACTTTTTCTTTTCCTGTTATAAGATAGAATTTTTGACCATTTTCTTCACAAATAGCAAGATATCTTCCTGCAGTTGTAAACATAGGATTATTTATACTTAATTCTATTGAGCCACTTTTTTCACCTGCTCTATTATAAAACTCTAAAACTTTTTTTCTATATACACAAATATATTTATCATATGCATAAACCTTAGTATTATCATCTCCATCAATATCTATATATTTGGTATTTTCTTGTTGAATTTCCTTTTTTATAATATTTTCATCACACCATTTTCTAAAATCAGTGTTTTGAAAATATACCACAATCAATACTGCAAATGCAATTATTATTAACAAAATTACTATTAATATTGCAACTTTCAGCAGTTTGCCTTTTCTTTGATTCTGTAGCTCTTCAGCCCAAAAATCTTTCATTCTTTTCTCCTCATCTTTTGATATTTGCTTCTATTATATCATACAGCTCTTTTTTGTCAATAGAAGCCGTAAATTTAAGCACCGTCCGAAAATTAACATGAGTAATTGTGCAAATCCTAAATATCCAAAAATCGGATATGCCAAATTTACTAATTTTGAAAAGCCAAAATTTGAAATTATTAAACTAGTTATGCACATAAATAGCACAAACTGTGTATAACTCTTCTGAGATTTGCTCACATTTTGTAAAAATCCTATTCCTATAGATATTGCTGTTGTAAGTATTGACGCTAATATGATAAACGAATATATTAACTTGTATTTTGGAAAAAATACTCTTACTATATATACAACAGGCATCTCTAAAGTTCTTATATCAACATCAATCCTCATTAATATCATAAATATCATGATTGATAATATAATCATAATTGTTCCACTTAAAATCGCTATATATTTAATGTTATTTACATTTTTTATTTGTTTTCTTAATGATATTAAAACTGGCACCAGCAAAATAAAATTATAACTACAATATGTTAAAGCACTTAACAACCATGGACTATTTATTCTGAAAAATTCATTCGGAATTCTAAATTGTGTTTCCACATCTATTGCTAATAAATTTTTGTATCCTATAAAAATAATAAATATAATTAAAATTGGTACAATATATTCATTTACTTTCAAAACTCCCTTTACACTTAAAAAAAATACTATTGCAGAAAGACTTGCAAGCACTAAACTTCCTATTATTTTATTTATTCTTAATTCTTGCTCAAAATATGCTCCAAACCCAGCTATCATAACATAAAATATTATCAACAATAATATATTTATAACTATATTAATTATTTGAGTTATCTTTTTATTTTTTATAAATACTTCCAAAAATTCATCATAATTATCTATTTTATGGTTATATATTATTTTTAGGCTTTTATATATCAAAATTCCCATCATACAAAAGGTGATGCATATTCCAATTAAACCTACCACTCCATGTGAATAAAAAAATGTATAAATTTCCTGCCCAGAAGCAAATCCAGCTCCTATCAAAGCTCCTATTATTACTAACACAATTGTTATTGTTTCTTCCATATACACCTCTTTGTTAATAATATTTAACTTTAGAAAAATTTATGAAAAAAAGATGTCTTTTTATTGACATCTTTTTAACCTATTACATTTTTCTTCTTCTAAATATCCAAACTACAATTCCTGTAAATATTGTTAATATTGGAACAACAAATATTATTGTTTTTATAATAACATCTTCTTGATCTGTAACTGTATATTTTTCTGTTTCATTTGTTTTTCTGATTGTTATTGTATCTTCTCTTTCTGTTAAATGTGAAATTGAATTTAAAATAACATCCTTATTATTATATAATTCACTTGCATAAGTATAATATGCTGAAATTTGTAATGTTAAATTTGTTGCAAATATTTCATTTGAATATATTATCAATTGTGAATTCTTTTCATCTGAAATCTTCTTATTTACATATGCACCTATAATTGCTGAACCTTCTTCTCCATCATTTTCTGTCCTTGATGTTGTTTTTGCATCAAATTTTGTTCTTACAAAAGCTTTATCACTTGTTGAAGCAATTGTTTCATATTCAACACCTAAATCACTTAATTTATCAGCATCTTCAAATTCAATTTTTCCAGCATCTATAAAACATGCTTTTAAGCTCATATCTAAACTGTTCATAAAGTTTGCACTAACATTTTCTATAATCATATCTGGTGAATTTTGTAACATCTTGCTTCCATCTTGTTCAAATATTGCACCATATCCAATTTTTATTCCATATTGAGCTAATACTTGATTAAAGTTTGGTGTTTCAAATTCCAACATATTTTGAGATGACATTATCATTAATTTTCCACCATTGTTAATATATTCTATTATTTTGTCCTTTTCTATATCATCTAAATCTTTGTTTAATGTTGTTATAACTAAGCATTTACAATCTTCTGGTATGCTACCTTTTGTTAATATATCTAAATAATCCACATCATTTGCTTCATCTTTTAATTCTTGTATAACTGTTGATAATGCTTGTTCTGTATTATAATATGCTTTTCCAGATAAAATATAAATATGAGGTCTCTCATCTGTTGTTACTTCTACAATTGCATTTGTAAAAGCCTCTTCTGTTTTATCTATTTGTTTTGAATTAGAATAATCATATGTATATAAATCACTTGTTGTTAATGTTTTTTCTTTTTCTCCTGATTTTATAACAATCAAACTTCCTGTGCTTGTTATATTATATTTTGTTTGTAAATCAACTCTTGATGATAAATCATCTATATTTTCTACAGTTATTCTTTTACTTGCATTTTCATATTTTTCAGCATAATCAACCACATAAGTTGAGCTTGTCATATTAATTAATTGAATAGTTACATCTCTGTCAAGTTTTGTTAATCTATTTTTTGTCTCATCTGATAAAGAATATAATTTTTTAGTTGTAACATCTATGTCTTCAACCTTAATTTTGTCGACTCCCCAGTTTATTAGCACATAGCATGCTATTATAATAGCTATTAAAAGAAGGGTTGTCGTACCTTTTATTAGCCATTTATTTTTTATGATTTCTAAAAATTTTTTCACTTTTCCCTCTCCTATCCTATTTTACTAATTTTCTTCTCTGCATTACAATTATAGTAAATGCTATGAACATTAATGCTAATGATACTGGTCCTACAACATCACTTAATTTAATAACTCCACTTGGGAAGTTTTGATAGAAACTCATTATTGCTATGTCTGGAAGACCTATATCTAGGTCTGGAACAAATAATGTTATTATTAAAAATCCCATTGTAAGAACTCCAGCAATTACTTGGCTTTCTGTTATACTTGATGCAAACATTCCTATTGATACTGCTGTTCCACTTATTAATAAAAATCCTAACATAGCCACTAAAACTACTAATATATTTGGACTTCCAAAATAGCACAATATTCCAAAATACATAAATGAAATTATTAATGCAATTGTAATAACTGCCATAGCTGCTAAAAATTTTCCTAATACAACTCCTGTAATACTTACTGGTGATGTTAGTACTAATTGCTCTGTTCCTGTTTTTCTTTCTTCTGAAAACATTCTCATTGTTAACAATGGTACTGCTATAAGTAAACCATAAAGTGCTGTATAAAAATATAAACCACCTAAATCTATACTACTATACATTACTGTTGTCAAATAAAAGAATACACTTGCTACTAATAAAAGTATTCCAACTACAACATAGCCTATTGGAGATAAAAAGTAGCTTTTTAATTCCTTTTTAAATACTGCCCACATTATTCTTGTCCCCCTTCATCTTTTTTCTCTTCTTTATTTTCTTCTTCACTGCTTTCTACGTCTTCTTTTTCCTCTTCTTTTGATTCTTCATCTTCTGTTACAGCATTTTCTTCTGTTTCTTTTTCTTCTACTTCGTTTTCCTCTGTTTCACTCTCTTCAGTCTCATTCTCTTCTGCTTTATTTTCTTCATTCTCATCAGCTTCATCTGCTAATTGTTTTTCTTGCTCCTCTGCATTTTCATCTTGAGAATTAATAAGTTGCATAAATGCATCTTCTAGAGTAACATCAGATTTTTTCATTTCAAATATCGTAATTTCTTCTTTTGCAAATGTATCAAAAATATTTTTTCTTAAATCCACTCCATCATCTGCAGTTATTTTATACTTTTTAGTTTTATCTTCGTTTTCTTCAATTAATTTTATTTCTTGTACATTTTCTAATTTATCTTTTACAGAATCCATCTTATTTTCTGGATCTTCTACTGTTACATAAACTGTATTATCTCTTACTACCTTCTTTTCAAGGTTTTCTGGTGTATCTATTGCAATAATTTTTCCTTTATTTATAATAATAACTCTATTACAAATTTGACTTACTTCTGATAATATATGAGAACTTAAGATTACAGTATGTTCTTTACCCAAATTCTTTATAAGTGCTCTTATTTCTGTAACTTGCTTTGGATCAAGTCCAACTGTTGGTTCATCAAGTATTATTACTTTAGGATTACTTACTAGTGCTCCTGCCATACTTACTCTTTGCTTGTATCCTCTAGAAAGATTTCTTGTTAACTTGTTTTTTACATCTATTAACCCTGTATCTTCAAGAGCTTTTTCTACCTTTTCTTTTCTTTCTTTCTTTGGTACACCTTTAAGTTCTGCCATATATGTTACAAATTCTTTTACTGTTAAGTCTGTATATAGTGGCACGCCTTCTGGCATATAACCAATTTGTCTTTTGGCTTTTTTAGGTTTTTTAGAAATATTATATCCATCTACAATTATTTTTCCTGATGTTGGCTCTATAAATCCTGTAATCATGTTCATTGTTGTACTTTTTCCAGCTCCATTAGGTCCTAAAAATCCTACAATTTCTCCCTCTTCAATTTCAAAACTGATGTCATTAACGGCAGTAAAACTTCCGTATTTTTTTGTAATATTTTCAACTTGAATCACGAATTTTTCCTCCTCATTATTATGTTCTTAGCCCATATTAACATTTTATCTTTAGTTTGTAAAGCCTTTTCACTTAATTTTCACAATTATAAAAATGTCGTTTATATCACATCAAAAAAGAGTCGTTCCCAAAATCATATATTTTAATTGGTTCGACTCTTTTAATTTGGGGTCGGTTCTAAAATTAGCATATGTTAATTTTAGAACCGACCCCAAATTTCCAAACATTATTCAATTCCTAAATATTCATTATATGTAACTTCTCTATCAATAACTTTATCTTCTTTAATATCAATGATTCTATTTGCAACTGTTTGTGTTAATTGATGGTCATGTGATGTAAATAAAATATTTCCTTTAAATTTGCTCATTCCATCATTCACAGATGTAATGCTTTCCATATCAAGATGGTTTGTAGGTTCATCAAATATTAAGAAATTTGCTCCTGATAACATCATTTTTGCTAAAACACATCTTACTTTTTCTCCACCTGAAATTACATTTGCTGATTTTAAAGCTTCATCTCCTGAGAATAACATTCTTCCTAAAAATCCTCTTACATATGTTTCGTCTGGATCTTTTGAATATTTTCTTAACCATTCTGTTAAACTTTCGTCTGTGTCAAATAAATAATTATTATCCTTTGGAAAATATGATTTTGTAATTGTTGTTCCCCAAATAAGTTCTCCTTCGTCTGGTTCCATTTCTCCAGCAATTATTTGGAATAATACTGTTTTAGCATTTTCATTATCTGCTAAAAATGCAATTTTATCTCCAGTTTTTACTGTAAATGATATGTTATCTAATATTTTTTCTCCATTTATTGTTTTAGAAATATTCTTAACTTGTAAAATCTCTTTTCCAGGCTCTCTATCTGGTTTAAAATCAACATATGGATATTTTCTGTTTGATGGTTTAATTTCATCTAACTCAATTTTTTCAAGAGTTTTCTTTCTTGATGTCGCTTGTTTTGATTTTGATGCATTAGCACTAAATCTTGCAATAAAGTCTTGTAATTCTTTAATTTTTTCTTCTTTCTTTTTGTTTTGTTCTTTCATTTGTTTTAATGCTAATTGGCTTGATTCATACCAGAAATCATAGTTTCCTGGGTATACTTTAATTTTTCCAAAGTCAACATCTGCAATATGTGTACATACTTTATTCAAGAAATATCTATCATGTGATACTACTATTACTGTATTTTCAAAATTTATTAAGAATTCTTGCAACCAGTTTATGCTTTTTAAGTCCAAGTCGTTTGTAGGCTCGTCCAATAGTAATACATCTGGATTTCCAAATAACGCTTGTGCAAGTAATACTTTTACTTTTTCTCTAGCTTCTAGCTCGCTCATCATTTTATAATGATTTTCTGGAATTATTCCTAAATCATTTAAAAGCATGGCTGCATCTGATTCTGCATTCCATCCATCTAATTCTGCAAATCTTTCTTCTAATTTTGCTGCTTTCATTCCGTCTTCTTCTGAAAAATCTGGTTTCATATAGATTGCATCTTTTTCTTTCATGATATCATATAATTCTTTGTTTCCCATTATTACTGTGTCTATTACTGTATAATTCTCAAATGCAAAGTGATCTTGCTTTAATATTGATAGTCTTTCTCCTTTTTCTAAAGATACTTCTCCTTTGCTTGGTTCTAATTCTCCTGATAGTACTTTTAAAAATGTTGATTTTCCTGCTCCATTTGCTCCTATTATTCCATAACAGTTCCCTTTTCCAAATTTTATATTTACATCTTCAAATAGTACTCTTTTTCCAAATCTTACTGTTACTCCACTTGCTGTTAACATCTTTTTCCCTACCTTTCTATGACTCTCTTCCTCTTGTTGAGCCATTCTCCTATATTTGCTTATATACTATAACATATTTTAACTTTTTTTTCAAGCAATTATTGACATTTGTTACATTTAGTATTATAATAAATATCGTTATATGCACCATTAGCTCAGCTGGTAGAGCAACAGACTCTTAATCGTTTGACTCCCCAGTTCGAATCTGGGATGGCGCAGCGATAGTTTGAAGTCTTGAAATTTAAGCTTTTAAGACTTCACCAGGACATTCTAAAAATAAATATTTTGAATATATATTCCCCATTAGTTCCCCAATATTATTTGGGGATTAGGGAAAATATGCACCATTAGCTTAGTTGGTAAAGCAATCGACTCTTAATCGAAAGACCCCCAGTTCGAGTCTGGGATGGTGCACCATACGATTATTTTTAGAAATGTCCACCATTTTTTTATACATGATATTTTAAATAATATTTAGTTTAAAGCACTATTCAAAAAAGTGCTTTTTATTTTGTCATTTGAATTAATTTCAATACCAAAATTAGCAAAATCTTCAAAAGTTTGGTTTACATAGTTATCTAATTCTGTAATATCTTCTATTTTTAATTTTTTTAATCCATTTCTTTCTTTTTCTTGTATTTTCATTAAAGCATCAATTTTTCTACTTTTTGAAATATGAACATAATATTTTTGTGTAGTTTCATATTCAGTATGTCCCATTAATTTTGCTAAAACTTCAGCCTCCATACCTAATTCTTTACAATGTGTTGCAAATGAATGTCTAAGTCCATATACAGTAAGATGTCCTAGTTCTTTGTGTCTGTTTAGAAATCTAGGCATATTTCTTGATAAAGTATCTGATACAAAAGGTTTATTATAATTGTTAAGAAAAAGATATTCATCTTCAGTCCATTTTCTATGTAATCTCCTAAATAATTGTTGTTGCCTAGTTTTATGTTTTAATAATGCTTTTTTTAGTATTGGATCTAAATGTATATGTCTATAAGATTCAGGCGTTTTTAAAATATCATCTTTTCTTTCGTGTCCTATAACTTCCATATGTTCATTATAAATACAAAAATCTTTATATGCATTACAAATGTATATATCGTTATTTTCAAAATCAATTATATTCCATTTAAGTCCACAAGCTTCTTCAGGTCTTGCACTGGTCAATAACATTGCTAAAAATAATAGTGATATATCTGAGTCCTCTTTTATAAGGCAATTCAGCCACTTCTCTCTGTTTTCTTCTTCAATAAAACCAATTTCATCTAATTGTTTTCTTTTTCTAGGTAACTTTATGTCAGCAGCAATGTTATGTTTAATATATTTATTTTTTCTTAGAAAAGAAAAAAATAATTTTGCTACCGTTAACACATCTTTTCTTTGTGTTTTTCCGTTAATATTGGAAATCATTTCTGTTATATTATCTTCATCCAAATCCCTAATGTTTCTATAATCTTTAAAAGATGATATTATGTGTTTTTTTAAAATACCTATATAAGATTCAGCTGTTTTCATACTTAAATAATCATCTTCATCAGGCTCTTTTTTAGTGCGATCAATTATATAATTAAACCATATATAAGCACATTCAACAGGAGAATATACTTTTTCATTATTTGCAATATAATCGTTAGATAAAACAATTTTATTTGTCCTATTATTTGAAATTGTTGTTTCTTTTATTGATGGGACAACTTCTTTTACTGTTATTTTAGGGACTTCATTTGTATCTTCAAGAACATAGTAAACAATGTCAGGCTCTTCAATTCCTACTACTTTTACTCTTTTAGCAGTATAGTGGGATAAAATTATTTGCATTTTTTCCACTAATTTTGTTATAGCATCTTTTGGTGAAGAACTACTATAACATTCTGGTCGTGGATTTTTCTTTAATACACCTCCTAAATCTAATGTAGTTCTAGCTTGATAACCATTTTCTCTAGGAGAAACTTTAATTTTATATTGTTTTTCTTTTTTATCAGTTTTCTCCATTATTCTTTGTTGAAATATTATTTTTTCCATTATAAACTCCTCTCTATATGAGGTTTACCAATATTACAGTTTACAATAGAACATAAAATCTATGAACCATTATAAACCAATATTGGTGGAAAGACAATGTTGAACAAAAAATTATTTTTTGTAGCTGTATCCACCATATTGTCCGTAATTTTGGTCAAACCATTCTTGCAATTTATTTCCGTTTATAATAATTTTTCTTTTAAATCGAATTGCTGGAAAACCATCTACTTTTACTAATTTTAGCATTAAGTTTCTACCTATTCCTAACTTTTTTCTTGCTTCATCTACTGAAATTCCAAATTTTACTATCTCATCTAAATTATTCTGCATTTGAATCACATCCATCTTTAATTTTTTGTAATTTATTTCTAGCCCAACTTTGAGAATCAGCAATGTTTTGTATAATATTTCTAGGATACAATTTAAAACATTGTTTCATTTCCACACCAAGTGTCGCAGGATTAATTTCGCCAGTATATTTAGAACTCTGCATATAATCAAGTGCAACTTGTGCATAAGCAACAGCTTCTTTTTTATTCATCTTTGACACCTCCAATAAAAGTTTCAAACAATGTAATAATATTGTCCCATCTAATTTCTGAATTTTCTTGAATACAAATTTCACATTTTTCAATATAAGAAAAATCTTTTTTTCTTCTAATACATATTTGTAATTTTTGACTATCATTAGCAGTATAGTTAATTTCTGCAAATATCTTACTTTGTTTAGTATTTAATCTATCTGCCAACTGAAAAACTTTTAATAATTTTTGTTCCATAATTTACTTACCTTTCTTTTATATATTTTGGTACATCATAAGAACGACCAAGAGTTTTATCAAACTCGTATCTGTGTTTTGAAGGGTTATATGTATAAGCACTTTTATTCCATTTTCTATAATTTTCATCACTCAATCTCTTGCTTTTTGATAATTCTCGTGATGCTTCTTTATGTTGTTCTTGTACAAAAGCATAATTATCTTCAATTCTTTGCTTTTCTCTCTTTTGTTTATTAAATTTATTTTGATCTAATTTCCTTTTTTCTTTTGATTTATTTTTTCTAAATGCTTTTTCTGTTTTATACCTTACATCTGTTTTTACAACTTTTGTTATATATGCTGAAGAAACTTTTTCTCTTTCTGCTATATCTTTTACTTTTAAATGCTTAATATAAAACATTTCAAATATTTTATCTTTTAAGGTTTCCATATATAAATACCACCCAATGTTTTTGTTGGTTAATTTTTTGTCGACACTTTTTAGGTATAACAAGACTATTAGAAATTTACTTAATTTCTAATTCTTTCATCTTTTTAGCGAAGGCTTCTTCTCTTTTTTTCTTTTCTTTTAATTCTTTATATAAACGATATTTTAATTTAAGTTTAGGTAATAAAATATCAAAAAAGAAAAGTACTACAACAAGGGATATTCCTAATAATAGACATCTTAAAAACATATCTATATTCTCCTTTCTTAAATTTAAGTAAAGACAGATAAGAGCTTGTCTTATCTGTCCTTTTCAATATAGTGCTTCCTTAAAATTTGCCCTTCATTATATATACAGTGAGTAAGTCAGCGAAAATCTACCCAAACTTTATAATTTTTTTTCAAAATTATATCTTTTTATTCCTTCAATTAATTTTAAAATGATAAATTGGTATCTATCTTCGTCTCCAAAACTATATTTTTTTATCATTTTCTTTTTTCTTTCAATAATTTCTAACATTGCCATATCATTTCCTTGTTGTGCTAATTTACCTAATTCAAATAAATTTTTATCTTTCATTATTTAAATCTCCTTTCAAATATTTTCTTAATTTTTCAATAGCTCGTACTTTTATTCTACTAACAGATTTAGACCATATTTCAAGTATTTTAGCTGCTTCATCTTGTGATAATTCTTCTTGAAAAAGCAAAAAAATCACCGACTGTTCGATAGCAGTCAGTGATTTAAGGGCATTTTTTAATTGTAAAGACAAATCAATTGTGTCAATATCAGACAAGTGTGCATCACTAGCAATAAAATCTTGTAAATAAGCAGAATAATCCTCATTATCTACAATTGTTTTTTCTTTATTACTAATATTTGATTGTTTTTTGAAATAAGTTCTAGATGATAAAATTATAGTTTTATTTAGGAAACTATCAAACCTTTCTTGCTTATAGTTATTTTTATCTCCCATAAGTATTCCTCCCAAATATTAAATTTGGGTTTGATATTCCTATCTAAGAGGAATACTTGCTTGAAGTATAAAAATAAAACCTCCTTCCTTTAAAACATATAAAAAATGAGCCTATTGTACCTATCTAGCACTAAAATATAAATATCATTCGTATTTTTTTAATACTCTTTTGCACCTTCAATTTATATTCTTCCTAAATAGGTATATAAACCCACAGGAATTATACAAAAAGAAAAGTGCAAAATTTGTCGAAAAGTAGTGCAGTTTATCGCATTATGTCAGTTGTTAGAAAATATACAATTTTTAAAGTATTGCATTTTACTGGCTTTCGACAATTTCAAATTCCTATTTGTCATATATTTTGTCAGTAATAAGGAGTGTAATATTCTTATAAAGGAAGATAAAATAGTAGTATTAGGAAGAAGGAGGCTAATTATGGTTTTAGATGCAGTAAAAATTGGAATGAGAATAAGAAAAATTAGAGAAGAAATTTACCATGAATCAAGACAATTATTTGCTGAGAGATGTGGTTTATCAGAAAATCATCTAGGAAAATTAGAAACAGGTACACTCGATATCAGCATTAAAGCTTTAAATAAAATATACAGCGCAACAGGGACAACTACAGATTATATTTTGTATGGAAATAGCGAAACAAAAAATTTAACAACAAGAAAAACAATAGATAATTTTTTAGATAACAGTACAAAAAAAGAACTTAAAATATATTTAAAGTTTATTTCTACACTTAAAAGCTATTTTGAAGATAATGACTAGCAGAAAAAGTTTTTCTGCTAGTTTTTTGTTGAAAAAAGTAATTTATTATGATATATTTTTCATATATAAAACAATAAAAGGAGAGACCAAAAAATGAATTTAGAAAATGATTTATCCAAGAAAAATAAAGAATTATTACAAGAAATAGGAATAAAAAGTGAAAATAGAGAATATTCAAAAGATGAAATTAAATCTTTTAGTAATATTATTGGGGATTATATTTTTAGTATGAGTTCAAAGAATGGTGACATAGGAAAAGCACTTACTAAATATGGTGATGTATTAAATGTTTTTGTAAGAAATGAAAAATAGGAGATATAAAAGTGATAAATATATTAATTCATGGAATGGGACAAAATGGATCAAGTTGGGATAAAGTAAAAACTATACTAAATGAAGATAGTATTGATGTTAAAACACCTAATTTGTTTGACATTGCTAAAAATTATCAATTAAATTATGAGAATTTATATAGAGTTTTTGCAGATTATTGCAATGGTTTTAAAGAAAAATTAAATTTAGTTGGTCTTTCTCTTGGAGGGATACTCGCTATTGATTATGCGGTAGAATACCCTAAAAAAGTAAATTCTATCGTACTTAGTGGAACACCATATGAATTACCCAAAAGATTATTAAAATTTCAAAACTTTGTTTTCAAGCTTATACCTAAAAAAAATTTTGAAAATATAGGAATTTCAAAAAATAATTTTATAGAATTAAGTAATTCACTAATAGAATTAGATGTTAAATCTAAAGTATCAAAAATACAATGTAATACATTGGTAGTATGTGGTGAAAAAGATAATGTAAATATGGAAAGTGCGAGACAGTTAAATAGTAATATAAAATACAGTAAAATAAAAATTATAAAAGATGCAGGGCATGAAATTAATATTGATAAACCAGAAGAATTTGCGAATACCATAAAAGAATTTTATTATAATAAATAGTAATTTGTAGTAATAATGAAGTAAATATTTATGAAAATATAATAGTTATAATATTGTTTTAATTTTGTAATAAAGAATAGAGGTATAATATGATTAGCAAAGCAAAGAAAGAAGATTTTTTAATTGTAGCAAAATTAGCAAAAGAATTATGGAATAATCATTCATTGGTAGATTTAGAAAATGAATTTAAGGAATACTTATTTTCAGACAATGTATGTATATATATTGACTATGAGAATAATGTTCCAGTTGCTTTTGCACAAGTTTCTTTAAGATATGAATATGTTGAGGGAGTTAATTCTAGTCCTGTTGCATATTTGGAGGGAGTTTTTGTAAAAGAAGAATATAGAAGGCAAAATATAGCACAACAGTTAATTACTAAATGCGAAGATTGGGCAAAAGAAAAAAAATGTAAAGAAATGGCAAGTGATTGCGAATTAGAAAACGAAATAAGTTATAAATTTCATTTAAAAAGTGGATTTAAAGAATGTAACAAAATAATTTGTTTTACAAAAAAATTATAGCAACAAATTACAATTTCTAAATTACTTAATGAAAAATAGAATAGTAAAACATAATGAGGTTAGAAATGAAAAGATGTAAAAATGGACATTGAGCTAGATTAAAAACGAATAAAGACTTTGGATGTATTAATTTTGAAGAAGAATGAAAATATAATTAAAAATAACAGGTTATGCCTGCTATTTTTTTATATCTTTAAAATTTTGTTCATTAGTTGCTTGTATATACTTTTGAATTTGAAAAATAGAATTTTTATGAATCTTTTTTAAATCTTCTATGTTTTCATCTTTTGAAATGCCACCTAATATACATATTCTTTTTTTATCAAATACTCCAATGTATGTAAGAAAGGCAATTGTAAATATAGCATTGATGTAATTTGAATTACAATTATTTCCACATTCTGACTTTATCTGATTAGTAATATTTTTAAAAGCACGATTTCCATGTTTTTTAAGAAATATTTTACTAAATTCTATCCCTAAATCTTCCATATTATCACATCCTATTATATTATATTTAAGATAGTATGTTTCTTACTATGATTATTTATTTTATATTACTAGCTTATAAAAAATTTTTCTAGTAAAATTTGTCGAAAAATACTAAAATTTTATTTATAAACGATTAGATAACTCTAAAATATCTTTATTATGGTTATCTATATATTTTCTTGTTGTTTTAGTGCTTGCGTGCCCTAGTTGTGATGCAATTTGTATTTCACTATAACCGAGCTTTATAGTATGCAATTGAACTGTAAAAATGCCTTAATAAATGTGGATGTAAGTCTTTTATATTTACATCAGTATTATATTTTTCTAAAAGTCTATTTACCACATTTCTTGATAATGGTTTGTTCTTATAATATTTGCTTTTCTTTCCTACAAACAAATATGGATGTTCTAGATTACACATTCCTCTTTCTTCTAAATAGTCTTTAATAGCTCTATACATTTTATCATTGATAGTTACTTCTCTGTATTTTTCACCTTTTCCTATAATAGCAATAAATCTTTCTTCTAAATGTATTTGAGTTAGTTTAATATTTACAATCTCATTTGCACGAAGTCCTCCATAAGTTGCAAGAATTAATATACAGTTATCTCGTTTATTTTCTGCTGTTTTATGTATCAATTTATTTATATCTTTTTCATCAGGTGCATCCTCTTTTACAAAAATTGTAGGAATTTTTATATAGTCTCTTTTATCTATTACTATATCACATTGTATACCAGTATCAACTAAAAACTCATTATATTTTTTTAGAGCATTTAGGTTTCTATTTATTGTTGTTGGTTTTTGATTAATATTATTCTTTAAATATGATTTATAACTTTGTATATCAGAACTATTTAACTTTACTAAAGTTTCTCCATAACTATCATAATAATAATTCATATATTTATTTACATCTAGCAAATAAGAATTATATGTGTTTTCGCTCAACTTGTTATCTATCATATATTTTTTGAATCTTTCTAACATATTTTCACCCCTTGTCAATTATGTTACATATAATTAATAGTATTCTTGTCAATTATGTTACATATATTATTTAATTATTATACTTATTTTTATTCTTTTGTAACATAAGTGTAGTTATGTTACATATAAATTACTTTATTTTTTTGCTCTATATATAATATATAGAGCAATGATAATTACATTTTCATAGATAGAGCATTTAAAATAATTTTAATACCTATTGCAACACCATTTTTAAAAAATAGTTCATTTTCTTTATGATAATATGAACCTGTGGCTAAACTATAATTCAATATTAATCTATGCAACTTCTTTCTATTTCTTGGGTGTAAGTTTTTGCGCATAAAATTTGTAATTTTTTGGTCAGCAATAGTTACACGCTCATCTAATGTTTCTCTTTCTGGATCATCAAAATCAAAACATCCATCATCTTCTATTTTGTCAAATATTATACTTAAAATATCTTTATCATTCATTGAATTAATATTCCTCCTCTCTAAATATTTTTAAATAATATCAAGTCTTTTTTTATATAAGATATTATTTCTGGAATGTTATCTTTTTGCACTTTCAATACTTCTTTTGGTGGAAATAGTTTGCAAGTTCCAGGTGTAAATGCTAAATCTACTAAAAAACAAATTTTATCAATACTTATTTGAAAATAATGTAATGCTACAATATAATAGGTTATTGCAAAATAATTAAATAAGTATTCATCTAAATTTACTTTTTGTTTTATAATTAAAGGCACTTTAATTTTTTGACAAACTTTGCTTGATAATTTTTCAAAATTTTTTCTTCCATGTCTAGCAATCCAATAAGTGAAAAAAAGCCTTTCCATATTTTCCTCCCTTCTGATTTTATTTTACCTAATATTTTTTGATAGTTGAATGTTGAACATAAAAAAATATTAAGTCTCAAATTCGTTGGGATAACGAGGTTTAAAGGTTTTTTTAAAAAAAAATTTATAATCCGTGTCGAAATTATAACAATTTTGTATTTTATATTAAGATATTGACAAAAAAATATATATAATGATATAAAGAATTTATAAAAGGAGTGATTATATGTCTTTAACATTATATTGGCCTAAAGGTTTTGTTGGTCTTTATATCTGTCCAAATTGTCTAACTAAAAATAGTGAATTTATTTTAATTAAAAATAAGGGAAATTATTATATAAATTGTTGTAATTGTGGTGCACTAATTGATATACATCCTGACGAGAATCTATACATTAAAAGAGCAAAAATTTTTAATGACTTTTCAACTTATCATACAAATTATTATACAAATTTTCATGATAAATTTGAAAAAGATATAATACATCTATTGCTTGCATTTCGTGAAGATATATATAATCTCACAGAGTCGAATCAGCCTGTAGAAAAAAACAATAGAATAAAAACACTGAAAAACGATATTATGGACCTATTTGAAAAGCAATTAGTTTATAATAAATATTGTATTATTATAACAAGACAAACTATGCAGAAATATTTTACAAATGGTCAAGAAGGTGATGAATTTTATCAATATATTCTTTCTATATTAGATGAACTGGAACTTTTATTTACAGATGAATATATTTCTAACAAAGAAAACTGGTTAAACTATACTAAAAAACCTTATAATAGAGAAACAAAAAAAGATAACAAATACGACGAACTTCGAGAATTAAAAAAATTATTAGATGACGATATAATTACTTCTGAAGAATATGAGAAGAAGAAAAAATTATTATTAGGTATATAAATACAACTTAAAATAGAGTAGAATTTCTACTTTATTTTTTTATTAAATCCCTACTTATTTTGTTAATAAATGTTGAAATATCAACCATTAAAAAATTTTTTCTGTGTTTATTGAAATAGGTCAGAAATACTTGTAAAATATAAGTGTGTAAAAGATTATGTTATAGTTATTAAAATACTATAACTATCCATAAAGATTTATCTTTATGGCATAACTACTAAAATAAAGTTAGTAGTAGTTTTTCTACATTTATTATAATGTAGCATAATATGGGTATTAGCTATAATAAATATATAGATTATTTGTTATGCTTATATAAAAAAGAAAGTAATATATCTAAAAGTATCGCCCCCATTTTTAGATTACTACTTTCTCTTTTTTTGCCCAAATTTAAAGGAAAGGAGGATTATCAAAAAAATCTTTTTTACACAAAAATAATGGAAGGAGATTTAGTTATTATGAAAAATGGATTTAGTTTTGAACTGTATGAAACTATATTCAAAAATTGTTTTTTACATAGTTCAAGATATTCTAATGGGGATTTACAGCTTAGTTTATTTGGTACAGATCCAGCTACAAATGAAACTGCACATTTTGCAGATATTTCACTTGAACAAAATAGTAAAAGATTAAGAGATGATGAGGTTGTGGTTGACTGTAAGTTTAAGCCTACCCTAATACCACAATTATTAGAGTTAGGTATAATCAAAAGTCAAACAGGAATATGTCCTATAAAAAATAACATATATCCGGTTTATACTATTGATTTAACAAAAGTACAAAAAAATTATTATTATGCACAAGAATTAGTTGCTGCATAGTAGAATGAAAGGAATGAAAAAATATGGAACAAACAAGGTATGTAAATTTACCAGTAATTCGGAAGAATCCAACATGGAGAACAAGTAGAAACAGCAAATGGTAAAAAAAGAGCAAAAGAATTAGGTCATTTTATTGCAAAAGTACAAGACCAATTTATGCAAGGCTACTTACAAAAATTTGATGAAATATATAAGGGAAAGACATATATTGAAATAGAATTTATAAGTGATGAGCCTTTTTCAGCAAAATATTCAAGATCAAATCAATCAGGCCAAGTATGTTATTGTATGTTTGGAACAGACCAAGCAAATCAAAAGACAAAAGATGGTTGGCAAAAAGTCGATTGTTTAGGACAAGAATGTCAATATAGACAGAAAAAAGAAAATGGTCCATCTGATTGTAAAAAAGTAGGTTGGCTAAAATTCTTAATACCTAAGATTGCAACAGATAGAATATGGCTTATGAAAACTACAAGTACACAAGCAATAGATTCACTTAATGAATATTTTTCTTTACAAAAAGCACAAGGTAATAGTGTTAAAGGAAGATATATTTTATTCTTAAAACAAGTTGAAAATTCTAAAGATGGTAAAACTTTTAATAATTATATCGTTGATATTATGAAAAAAGAAGATTTTTATTCAGTTACAAAAAACCCAGAAATTGAAGTAAATAGACAAGAACAATCCATAGCAAATGTACAAACTGTGAATAACAGTGTAGAAAATATCCAAAAACAAGAAAATAAGAAAACACAAGAAAAAGTAAAAGAAACTAAAAACAAAACTACAAAAGGAAAGACTAAAACAACAAAAAAAATTATAATTGAGGAAAACCCTGATGTTGATAAATGCTACTATTTTACAGGACATCATACAGAAACTTTTAACAAAGATGGAAAACCAAAAGAATATTTTATTGGCGAGTTTTATGATATGACTGATAAACCTATAAATTTTATTGTTAAACCAGAGCTTATTGATACAATATTAGAATGTGGTATTGGCTCTGTATTTGAGGCAGAGATACAAGAGTTTAAAGATAAAAAAATTATATCAGAAGTAAAATTCGTACAAAATAACGAAAAAAATATAGCAGCATAAGAAAGGCAATTCTTATACTACTAGTTATTTACAAATGTCATTTGCATTAATTGTATATATAATACATAAAAAAAATCTAAAAGTCAATATTGAACAAAAAAATTAAATAAAAAAAGGAGAATATACAATGTATAATAAATTCAAAAAAAATCATAAGGTATTTGTATATCGGTCCTGGTGAAAATGCTGGTGTTTTTTATAAAAATTTACCAGCTATTATTATTGAAAGAGATTCTTATTATAGAGATTATTTAGTCCGATTTAAAAATGGAACTGAGGATTGGATAAAACCACAATATTTAAGAAATCCTTATGAACGAAAAAATAAAAAATCAAAAAATAGATAAAGGAGTTAAATTATGAAAGTTGATTATATAAAAACAATTGGATTTAGAAAATTCAAAGGTGTATTTGAAACCAAATTATTTGATACTACTAATATTACTGGAAAAAATCGTTCTGGAAAAAGCAATATACTATATGCAATTGTAAATATAATGTTAGGAACTAATTTGTCTGGAGATGAAAAATCATGTCTTATACATCGTAAATGCGATGCCTCTTATGGAGAACTGCATTTTACAGATAATCAAGGAATTAAACACATATTAGTTCGTGGTAAAAATAAAGTTGGAACAAAAAACAATTTTCTTACTCTTGATGGAAAACCAGTAACTCAAAATGAACTTATTAGCTTTTATAAAGATAAAAAATTATTTTTATCTATTATAAATCCGCTCTATTTCTTAAGCAAGAAACCTGCAGAACAAAAAGAAATGGTAGATAAGTATTTATCTGATATAAAACCATTTGAAATATTTAATAAGTTAAGTGATTTGCAAAAGCAAAATTTACTTAAAAGATATTTTAAAATCCATGTAAGAGAAATATATGATAAATTCACTGAAGAAGAATTAAAAGAAATTTATTCTTCTTATAAATTACAAGAAATTACTAATAAACAATTCGAGGAATTATCACAAAAGGAATTATTTAGTAGTTTCAAAGATGTTATTTTAAGAGATGTAAAATATTATTATATGCTTTCTCCAAAAGAACAAGAGGACTTTATAAATATGCATATATTAAATATATTTATGGATATTGCTTATGATAATTTAGAACTAGAAGATCAAAAAATATTAGAAGGTATCCCCCAAGATATACCAACTTATATGTCAGAGTTAAATCAAGATATTAAGAAATCTGAAAGCTATATTACTACTTTAAATGGAAAAATTGATTATGCACAAAATATAGCAGATGAAAAATTACCTGAAACCAAAAAGTTTGAGAAAGAAATTGAACTTTCACTTGCCTATCAAGAATTAGATTCATTATCTAATGATAAACAAATTAAAGATAAAGAAAATCAAAAGCAAAAAGTAGAAGATTTAGAAAAGGAAATTTTGAATGTATCAACAGAAATCACAGAACTTGAAAAGACAATGAAAACTGGTAAACAAAAATATTTGGCAATTAAAGAAGGTACAAATTGTATCTGCCCTACTTGCGAACAACATATACAAAATGAATCAAAAGAAAAGACTATTGCTAATATGAAAAAAGATTTGACAAATGCTTTTAATAGAAAAAATACATTGGAGACTAAACAAAAAGACTTGAAATTCAAACTGGCAATGGAAAGATGTCAATATCACGCATTAGGTGGAGATACTATCATAGATAATAGTAAAAAAATTGCTAATCTAAAGGAAAACATAAATAAATTAGAATTAGAGAAAAAAGAGATAGAAAGATTTAATAATGAAATTTCTATCAAAGAAAAAAATATACAAAATGCTAAAATTGACATATCTAATTTTAATAAGCAAATTGCTACTCAAAATAAATATATAGAACAATTAAAGGATGCTAGAAAAGTTGCACAAAAGTTATATATTGCATACATTGAAGAAAAGATGAAACTTGCTAAACAATATTTAAAAGATGTTAAAGTAAAGTTTTATTCTATATTAAAAACTACTGGAGAAATCAAAGAAGATTTTATCATTACATATAAAGGAAATTCTTTGTCTAATCTATCTAGGTCAGAAACTATTGCAACAGCATTAGAATTTGCTAATATGTTTAATCAAATAGCAAGAACTAATTTTCCTATTTTTATTGATGATATGGAATCTTGTGCTGATTATGACTTTATAAAAGATTATTCAAGCAATTCACAATTAATAGTATCTAATGTAGTTAAAGGCTCAAATTTAAAAATTGCAGATTATTATAATACTGATAATTGTACTATTATAAAACCTGTGATAACAAATGCAAAAACTTTCAATACTTATCGCAAAAATAATACTGCTATTCCAAGAGCAGCATAAAAATTATTTTAGAAAAGGCAGATATAGTCTGTCTTTTTCTGATTATTAAAGGAGTGCAAAATGTATGAATTAAAAAATATGGAATTTAAAAAAACTTATGATGAGTTATGTTCTTTTCATGATAGACTAACTATTTTTTCTGATTTCGTAAAGATGTGTGCCATAAGCATTTATAATTCTTTTGCAAAAAATGAAGAATTAGAAAATGAATATTTAAGAACAATAAATTCCTATAATAAAAAGGAGCAATCGCTATTTATAAAAATGTTTGGGGAATTGATTATGATGTATGAAGATAGTAAAAAAATCGTAGATATATTAGGGCCAATCTATATGAATATATCATCAAAAAATAGAAATTTAGGTCAAGTATTTACACCTGAACATATTGCAGAATTAATGGCGGAAATGTCAGTAACTGATGAAAATTCACTTAAAGAAAAAGTCCAAACAAATGGATACATAACAGTTATGGATCCAGCCTGTGGTTCTGGACGGATTAGTTTTAGCTTATGCAAAAGTATTAAATGAACACAATATAGATTATCAAAAAGATTTATTTATTGATGTAACAGATATTTCAAGTACATGTGTTTATATGACATATATACAATTAGCATTATATGGAATACCTGCAATAGTAAAATGTGGTGATTCAATATCACAAAAGATGAAGTTTAGAATGGAAACTCCACTATATTTTTTACAATATTGGAAATTTAGAAATGCTTTTGTAAAAAACTCAAAAAATATGATGAACTCAAATCAAAATGAAATTATTGTTGATAAAACAATACAAAATAAATTTAAAGAGGTTATGATTAAAGGAAATAGTCAAATCTCTTTGTTTTAAAAGAAAGGAAGATATACATATGAAAATTAAATGTTTATTAGTAATGCCAAATAAAGAGGTACAAAAAGTTAAAATCCCAGCAAGCACAAAATTTATAAAGGCTTTTATAGGAGATAATTTATTAAAAATAAGAGCAAATGAAAACAACTTAATAATTGCAAATCAAAATGCAGAAAATGATGAATTTAATAGATTCTTTCAAGGATGCATCTTGTATGGTACTTTTATTGTTGTTTCAATAAAAAACAAAAAAATTACATCAATGAAAAAGAAAGATACAAGGAAGTTTTACAATATGTTTAAACTTTCAAAACACCAAAAGAAAATAAACCATTACAAAGAAGAATTTTTAGAAGAATACTATTATAGACAAAGAAAAATTAAAGAAAAAAATAGAATGCATAATAAAGAATTTATCTTTAAAAATGCTGCATAAGAAAGGAAGGAATTTATATGAAATATTTAGCAATGGTTGTTTTAAATCCTAATATTAGTAAAAGAAAAATTGATTTTATTCAAGGTGGAATAGTAACACTTTTTGAACAAAAAAGTAAAGTAAAAAAGACTTATTTTTTAGGAAGGAAAAAATTAGAATATCCTGTGAAAAATTATACAGAAGGTTATCATCTTAAATTCGATATAGAGTGTAATGAGAAGAAAATATCACAAATTAAAGATATTTTAAAATCAAATAGCAATGTTATTTTCAATTTTATTGTTAATAATGAGGTAGAAAAAAATACATTCCCTATTTTGAAAAAGGTTAGAAATCCTTTTAAAACAACACCTATTGTCAAGTATATGGAAAATAATACATCTTCTCAAAAAATATATATGTTAATTAGCAAAAATTTAAAGTTACCTTTTGCAGAATCAAATATTCTTGCTATCAGTGAAGATATAAATAGAATCTTTGAGGTTGCTGTTAAAAAGTTGCAAGAATATATTTATGTGAAAGGCTTTCACACTATTAAGGAATTAAAAAATATGAGAGATATTGAAAATGAACTTAAAAAATATTGGAAAGTTCAATTTACATTAGGCGACAACATAAATGTAGGACAAGAATTATTAATTCAAGAAAAAATAATGATATAAGGAGGATTTTATTTATGAACAATTATGAAACAATTTTTTTGATGAAAGACGATATTACAGAAGAACAAAGAAATACTGTTATAGAAGAAATAAGAGATTATCTTACTAAAAACGGAAAAATATCTGTGGAAGAAAATTTAGGTAAAAAGAAGTTGGCTTATAAAGTTAGAGAATATGAATATGCTTATTATTACTTAATTCAATTTGTAGGAAAAGCAGATATTATATCTGAATTAGAAAGAAAATATCGTATTAATGAAAATATATTAAAGTTTATAACTATCAAAAGATAGATACAGAAAGGAAGGAATTAATTATGAACAAAATAATACTATTAGGGAGATTAACAAAAACTCCAGAAATAAAATTTTCACAAACAAATAATATCAAAGTTGCATCATTTAGCCTAGCAGTAAATAGAAAGTATGTAAAAGAAGGAGAAGAAAGACAAGCAGATTTTTTCAATATAGTTGGATATTCTAAACTTGCGGATTTTATTGAAAAATATCTAAAACAAGGTATTCAAATATGTGTGTTAGGTAGACTACAGACAAGAAATTATGAAGATAAGAACGGTATTAGAAGATATGTAACAGAAGTTATTGCAGAAGAAATAGATTTTGCTGATAGTTTTACAAAAATTGATGGAAATACTGATAGCACTCAGGAAACTGTAAGCGAAGATTTAAAAGAAGATTCTTCATCAAATGATTTTATTTCTAATGGTGATGATCTTCCATTTTAGTTGAAGATTGGAGGTCTTAATATGCAAGAATTAATAAATGAGTTTTTTGATAAATTATGCAAAAATAAATTTTTCAAAAACGATGATGAAGAAATTATTGGAAAAGTCAAAGATGTTATTCAAAACTTAAATGAACAAATAGAATATGTTATGAATGAGGAAAATGAAATTTCAAAAGAAGAAAGAGACGCTATAGTAGATGAAGCGAGAAAATTAATACAAAAAATCAATAATAACTATTCTAATAAAGATGATGTAATTTGGCTTAATAATTCTCCTATGGATAATTTTTATGACTTACAGGAAAAAGAGTCTTTGTACGAAGAATTAAAAGAATATTACGAAGAATTGGAGGAAGAATAGTATGGAAACAAATATTATTAGTGTAAAATATGAAGATAAATATGTACCTAAAACATTTAGTGGAAGAGCATATTCTTATATTACAACAATTCCATTAGAGGTTGGAGATTTAGTTGTAGCTCCTACAAGTTATGGAGAAAAAATTGCACGAGTATCAGAAATAAATGTTCCTGAAAGTAAGGTGTTGCTAATAAAACCTATGCTTAAATTAATTACAGATAAAATAGACAAGAAAAAATATTTGCAAGAGAATCAAATACATAAGGAGGCAGCATAATGACAGGTAAAGAAGTTGCAAGTATTCTAATTCAAGAACTAATTTCCATTGGTTTTATTGTCCATCGTTATAATTCATATACTACAAGTTCAATATATATAAAACTAGATTATGGACTTTCTTGTGGTATACGAATAGCAGATCATCCTGGCAAAAAGAAATATAGCTATAGATTTAATGTAATAAAAGATTATATTGGAGATAAGGTCATCATAAAAGATGGCCTTATTTGCCGATTCTATGACTTTACTGAGCTAGAAGAAGTAATAAAAGCAGTTCAAAAAGAAAAACAGGAAAAAATCAATAAATATGGCTTGCAAAATTATCAAAAATATATGGAAAAAGAATCAAAAAGTGATTTATATACAAGATTTAGAAAAATGGAGGTAAAAAAGAAATGACTGGTTTTGAAAGATTAAAAGAACAAGTAAAAGACCAAGAAGACAAAGCATTATTACAAACAATAGATTATTTATTATCTCGTGAAGATATGGAACAAAAATATCTAAATAAAGAAAAAACAGTTGAGGAAATGGCAAAATTCATACATAATAAAGGAATTAAATATATGAAAAATGGATGGAATTATATTACTAACGAAGTTGTTTACTCATGGGCTATAATGTATTTTTCATTACCAAATACTTTTCTAAAGATAGAAAAGAAAAATGTAACAGAAAACAAGTCTACCCCCAAAACATCTTCTAAAAAGGAAAACACTAAAAATAATGTTGTTTCGTTGGAAAAAGCAAAAGAAAATATGGAAAAAAAGAAAGAAACAGCTCAAATTTCTTTATTTGGAGGTGTTGTATAATGAAACAAGAAGAAATAGACAAGCTAATGCTTAAAATAGACAAAAAGTGCAAATTTCCAAAGTATTGGGAAAATTTTATTAATGAAAATTCAAAAAATCACCACCTTATTATCAAAGATAAGAAAATGAAAAAATTATATTGCACAAATTGTCATAAATATTTTTCTGATACTACAATAAAAGTTCGTGATTATGTAGAATGTCCTAATTGTCATCAAATGTCATGTGTCTATGGTATAAACTATTATAGACACTCATTTGAGCAATCCGTTGTATTAGTTCAAAGAATGGATAAAAAAGTTATAATAAGGATATTTGAAATATATTCTTATTTCGAAGAAGGTAATAAAAAAATTAAAAAAAGTTGTATTGAATATGCAAGGATTATTCCAGGTATAGGTAGGTTTTTAGGTAATAATGTTTATATCAATATGTTTGGGCTTTTGAGAGTATATCACGGATATAAAGAGATTAATTGGTCAGAGTATAAAGGATATAAATATTTCACAGACCATCCCACATATCCATATAACAAGAAAAGAATTATAAAAGGTACTATTATGGAATATGCACCTATAAAAGAATTTATGAATAAATTTTCATATTATCGTTATAATTTTTTAGATGTATTAGAATTAGCGGCCTATGGTAGCTTTGAATTATTATGGAATATGAAATTATACAATTTATGTTTTTATTCTAAGGCCTTAAATAAAAATGGTAGTTTTTACAAGAGATTTGGAGTTCCTAAAAGCTTTTTGAAATTTATGCAAGATAATAATGTAACATATAAAGAATTAATGATATTAAGATTGTTCCAAAGAGCAGATAGTAAATTATTTCAAAAGTTTAAATATTGCAATCTTAATCATTTAAGATATTTAGTAAAAAATAATATATTGGATGATTTCTCAAATTCAAATTTGGAATTAAATGCTTCAAATATTAAACTTTTAAAAGAAATTAGTGAATTTGTACCTTTAAAAAGATTAGTGAAATACTATAAAGGATTAAATAATTTAATTATTTATAGAGATTATCTAAAGATGTCTAAAAAATTAGCATTAAATTATAAATCAAAAAAAGATTTATTTCCAAGAAATCTAATATCAAGACACGATAAGATGCAGAAAAAAATTGCTATTGAAGAAGATATGAATACACAATTCAAAGCATATTTAAGGTATTTAGAATTATCAAAATATACTTATGAAGATAATAAGTATATTATATTTCCAGCTCCTAGTATAGATGATTTGAAAAAAGAAGGATTACAACAAGGAAATTGTGTTGGAAGTATGTATCTTCAACCATATATAAACTCTAAAACAGAAATATTCTTTATGAGAGATATAGAAAAAGTTGATAAATCTCTTATTACTTTAGAATTTAAAAATGGTCATATAGTTCAAAAAGAATTGCCTCACCATTCACAAAAGTTCACAGAAGAACAAAATACATTTATAAATAATTGGGTTAATTTTAGGCAATTTATGGATCAAAAAGAAAAATACAAGAGAAAACAAGAGATTAAAGTCATCAAATATAATTTTAAAAATATGGTTGCCTAAAAGGAGGAAAATAAAATGAAACATAAAATAAATAGAAAAACTAGAGCAAAAGAGATATTTGATAAAGTAGTAAAAAATGTTCAAACTATTGTATCAAATGGAGAATATGAAAAATATTTAAGATTTCAAAATCAATTTACTAAATATAGTTTTAATAATATTGTTCTAATATATAGTCAATTTCCTGATGCTACTAAGGTTGCTGGAAAAGCTAAATGGAAAGAAATTGGACGAGAGTTAATTGAAGGTGCAAAAAGAATACAAATAACTGCAGGAATGCCAGCACAAGGAAAGACAAAAGTTAAAAAAATTATAGATGGCAAAGAAGTTGAAGAAGAGCAAACATACAACTACATAGCATATAAACAAGTATATGTATATGATATATCTCAAACTGTTGGAGAACCAATACCACTACAAATTAAAATGCTTGATAGTGAAAATATGGGTTCTTTTTTTGATAAATTAAAACAATTTAGCAAATTTCCAATATATGAAGAAAACTTATATGGAGGATTAAAAGGTTTTTATAGTCCTAAAAATAAAACAATTACAATAGACAAAAAATTATCTATTGATGCGAAAGTAGCAGTATTATTGCATGAATTGACACATGGAATATATGATGATTTTGATTATAAGACTGATAAAAATTTATCTGAAACATTTGTTGAATCCGTTGCTTATATAGTAGCAGATTATTTTGGACTTGATAATTCTATGTGTAGTTTTAATTATATCACCAAATATGCTAATGGTAATCCCAATATTTTAATTGATTTAGGTACAAAAATAAAAAAATGTGCAAGTGAATTTATAAAAGATATTGAAGAATTTGAAGTTCAAGAAGAACAATTAGTTGCTTAATTGAAAGGAGAAAAAACTATTATGATTATTGAATACGAAAAATGTAATTTTTCAAAAGAACAATGTAATATTGAGATTAAAGATTTAAAAAATGTATTTTTGAAAGGAAAAAATCCTTTTGATAATTTAGATACTTATTTTGGAATATGGGTAAATAATAAACAAATATCCATTGTAACAATTATAAGTTATAGAACAGTTACATATAAGCATTATCTAAATGAAAATTTATCTACTATATGTGATATACAAGAATATTTAAAACATAATGACAGTGTAGTTATTGTTGATAGAAAGGAGTTTGAAAAACAAATAAATCATATAAAATCAATATTTGAAATAGGAGGTAAAGATGGACGATTTAACTAAATGTAATACAGATTATTTACTTGAACTTGCCTATGTATTTAAAGAACAAGGCAAAAAACAATTCTATGAAAGAGTAGTAAAAGAATTAAATAGAAGAGATATAACTGTAACAAATGAATTACTTTTAAAATATAAAATTAATTTATAAGGAGAAAGTCAATGTTTAAATTATATAAAAATGGAAAGTTATTATTAGTTGCACCTTATTGGGAGGATTTAGTGAATTTTGTGGAAATTATAAAGAAATATAATAAAAAATTTATTAATAGGAAAGATTTTATTATAAAGTGTAACGATGAACTATTTTATTATTGGAAAAGAAAATAAAAAGAAAGGAATCAAAAATATGGATAGATTAGATTATCAGGAAGTTGTAAAACATATAAATATACTAAATGTAGCATATCATTTATGTTTAGAAATAGTAGATCAAAAAGGATATGAAATTAAAGCAATATGCCCTTTTTGTGGTTATAATAAAAATAGTAAAATACCTACCCTATCTTTAAATTCTGCTAATAATAAATATCATTGTGTAAGGTGTGGTGCTGGTGGATTCTCAATAGGTTTATATGCACGAGTAAGAGGAATTGACAATAAAAAAGCATATAAAGAGTTAATTGAAAAAGAGTGTTATTCTCAAAACAGAATAGCAGTAGAAATCAGCCCTATAAATTTATTAGCAGATATAGAAATTAGAGATATGGTATATCGAGATTTACTAAATATGTTAAAATTAGAAGGTCAACATAGAAACTATTTGATAAGAAATGGAATGTTAAACACTTCCATTGAAGATAACTTATATCGTACAGTACCTAAAAACTATATAAAAAGAAGAATAATAGCTCATAATTTATCTAGAAAATATGATTTATCTGGAATACCAGGTTTATTCCAAGAGGAAGATTTTAAATGGTGCTTTAATAGATATGATGGTTTCTTTGTACCAGTTTTCAATGAAGATGGATATATACAAGGTCTTTCAATTCATTTAGACAATCCATTTAATGATTCTGAAGATATATGGTTTTCAAGTAGTGGTAAAATAAATGGAACAGCTACTAAAAATTACATAATGAAAAGTAACATATCTGCAGATACTCAAAATGTTATTTTAACAGATAATTTTATTTTAGGACATCTTATAAAAGATGCCTTAAATTTACCAGTTATTAGTTTTCAAAATATTTCTAATTCATATATGATTTTAAAAGAGATACAAAATACTAATATAAGAAATATTACTTTTGTTATAAGAATACCTAATTGTAACAATAATTTAGATTATATAATAAACCGTATATTTCGAGATTTATTGCCTTTAGGCTATAATTTAGATACTAAATGCATTGATAATTATAACGATATCTTTAAAATAGATTTTTTTGATGAAATATTTGATATTAATTACACATCAAATAAAGTTGCTTAATTATAAATAGTCTATTCTTTTTGAAGGATAGGCTATGTTTTTTTGTTTTTATATGGTATAATCTGCTTGAAAGATAAAGGTGGTTGAATGTTTCATGAAAAAAATATTAATTGTTGAAGATGATGTAGATATTCATAATCTGATTAAAGATATATTGAAAAAGGAAAGATATGATGTGATAAGTGCGTATTCTGGAACAGAAGCAATACTGTTAATAGAGAAGAACAATGTAGATTTAATATTATTAGATTTAATGCTACCTGGATTATCAGGAGAAGAACTTATAAGGAAAATAAAAGATATACCGATTATAGTATTAAGTGCTAAAGTATCGTCAGAGGATAAAGTAAATGTCTTATCGAATGGAGCAAATGATTATATTACTAAACCTTTTGATGCAAATGAATTGTTGGCGCGAATAAAGGTTCAACTAAGAATCAATAAAAATAATAAGGTCGAAACTTTATCATATAAAGATATGAGGCTAGATAGAAAAAGTCATATATTATATATTAAAAACGAAAAAATATATTTAACAAAAATAGAATATATGATTTTAGAACAATTACTATTAAATCCTAAGGAAATTATAACTAAAACTAAATTAATTCAATTATTGAATAAAACTAACAATAATAACTTTTTGAGTTGTACTCAAAAATATGACGAAAATTCTTTAAAAGTTCATATAAGTAATATCAGAAAAAAAATAAGAAATATTACGAACAATGAATATATAGAATCTGTATGGGGAATTGGATTTAAGCTATGCGAATAAAATCTTAACTATTTCTTAACTATTAGTTAACCATTTCCTTAACTAATATATGATAAACTATATCATATAGGAAGGGGGATAAAAATGGAGTATATTTTAGAAACAGAAAATATAAATAAGAAATACGGTCAATTTAATGCTTTAAATAATCTTAATATGCATATTCCAAAGGGAGCTATATATGGTTTGATTGGAAAAAATGGTGCAGGAAAAACAACTTTAATAAGGATAATTTGTGGGTTACAAAAAGTTACATCAGGGAAATATACTATTTATGGAATATCTGACAATAGCAGAAAAATTGTAGAAGCGAGAAAGAGATTAGGTGGAATTGTAGAGACACCATCTATTTGTTTAGATATGACAGCAGAGGACAACCTTAAAGAACAATATAAAATTATTGGTTTGCCTTCGTATGATAATTTGGAAGAAATATTAAAGTTAGTTAAATTAAATGATACGGGGAAAAAAACAGCTAAGCATTTCTCTTTGGGAATGAAACAAAGATTAGGTTTAGCAATTGCATTGGTTGGAAATCCTGATTTGTTAATCCTAGATGAACCAATAAATGGATTAGATCCAGAAGGAATTATTGAAATACGAGAATTGATTTTAAGACTGAATAAAGAAAAAGGTATTACCTTTTTAATTTCTAGTCATTATTTAGATGAATTATCTAAAATTGCTACTTTTTATGGTATTATTGATAAAGGAAGAATAATCAAGGAGATTGATAAAAATGAATTAGAACAAAATTTTAGAAAAAGAACACAAATAACAATAACTAATTTAAAAGAGTGCGTCAAATATTTAGAAGAAAAAAGACTTTCTTATAAAGTTATTTCTGACAATACGATAGATATATATGAAAAAATAAATGTATCTGAATTGGTTATTGAACTTTCAAAAAGAAATTGTACTGTTAATGATTATCAGGAAAAAGGAGAATCATTAGAAAACTATTATTTGAATTTAATAGGAGGTGCAAGTAATGATTAGATTATTAAAAGCAGGGTTATTCAGATTAAAAAAAGATATTTTATTTTGGATATTCATTTTTCTAACAATTGGATTAGCAATACTTACACTAGTAAGATATGTACCGATAGAAGGTATAACTCTTGATAGTGCTTTAAATGAATTTTTAATATACATAGGTTTATTTATAGCCATATTTGTAAGTATTTTTGTGGGAAAAGAACATTCACAAGGAATAATAAGAAATAAAATAATAGTTGGACATAGTAGGTTTTCAATTTTTTTAGCTAATTTGATTATCTGTATAATAGTTTCGCTATTATGTGAATTAATTTATTTAGCAATCATCTTTTTAGTTGGAACACCTCTATTAGGTCAATTGCAAATGACGTTATCTCAGTTTATAGGGATTTTAGTAAATACTATTTTTATAATTATCTCATTTTGTTCTATTTATAATTTTGTTACAATGCTATGCTCAGAGATAACAATATCAACTACTATATGTATAATTCTATTTATAGCAATGTTTATTGCACAAGGTGCATTTAGTTTAACAGCCCATAGTAGTAAATATATAGAAAATGCTTTTTATGATGAAAATGGGAATAAACATATTATTAGCCAAGAAATTGATCCAAATTATCCTGGAGATCAAAAGGTAAAAACTGCTAAAATAATATATTTATCAATACCACAAGGACAGGCTATGGAAATAAAAAATAATAACTTAGATTCATTACAACAAATGACTATTTATTCTATAATTTTAATAGTAATAATAAATATACTAGGTGTTTATATTTTTTCAAAAAAAGAATTAAAATAGGAGGAACAAGTGAATATTAGCTTATTATTGATTTCAATTATATCATCTTTTATATGCATATTTCTATTACTAAAATTGTTTTTGATAAAAAAATCAATTATAGAAATTGAAAAAAATTTTACTAAAATATTAGAATCAGATACTAATAATATAATATCCATATCTTCATCCGATAAAGATATTAAGAATTTAACTATTAACTTGAATGATAATTTAATCGAATTGCGAAAACAAAAATTAAAATATAAAAATGGAAATCAAGAATTTAAAAAAATAGTGACTAATATTTCACATGATTTGCGAACACCTTTAACAGCTCTTAAAGGCTATATTGACTTAATAAATAAGGAAAAATTATCTATTAGTCAGAAAAAGTATTTAAAGATAATACAAAAAAAATCTGATGAATTAAATGAACTTACAGGGCAATTGTTTGAATTTTCAAAAATAATAGATACATTAGAAAAAAATATAAATCTTTCCAAAGATGAATGTTGCATTAATGAAATTTTAGAAGAAACATTGCTAAGTTTTTATAATATTTTTAAGGAAAAAAATATTTTTCCAACAATTAATATTTCAAATAAAAAATTATATAAAAAAGTAAATAAAATTTCAATAGTAAGGATATTTGAAAATATTTTATCTAATGTCTCAAAATACAGTAATGGAGATTTTGAAGTTGAGATGGACGATAATGGAATAATAACTTTTTCAAATAAAGCAAATTCACTAGATGCGACATCAGTTCAGAAGATTTTTGACCGTTACTTTTCAGTAGAAAATGCAAAAGAATCTACCGGAATAGGATTATCAATTGCAAAGCAATTAGTAGAAATGAATGATGGTGAAATATATGCCGAATATAGTAGAGAGAGGCTATATATAAAAATTAATTTTAGATAAAAGGGAGCAATCCCTTTTATTTTTTAGAACAAAAAACTACTGCGAGTATATTGCAACTCGCAGTAGAAAGAGATAGTTCTGTCTGGTTAATTAATTACAATTCGATTTTGAGCAAACCGAATTAATAATACTGCTGCACATGGCAAACCAAATTGCCATTGTTAGGACCGCTAGATACATAGGCTTTAAACTGCCAAGCTCCAGTACTGTTGAAAACTACAAACGGTTTGTCCAAATAGTTGGAACCGTTTCCGTTCACAGGACCAAAAGGTCCATATTTCTGTGAACCGCCGGTTACAAACTCAAACATAACCTTTGTGTCAGCACTACCGCCAGTTACCCAGCATTTGAACTTGGGAGTGAACCCACAGTTGGACATATATCCAACTGAACCAAGCGGAAAGGTAATTTCGTCTCCCTGCTTCATGGGAACGATACCTTCATCATTGGATTCAACGACAACAGGAACTTCCTGTTCCACGATTGTGAACTCGTTGTTATCAGCTTCAGACACGACTTCGGTTGTTGCATCCGCTTTCGGTTCGGCTGCAAATGCAGTCGTAGCACATCCCAGCGTCATAACACCAACCAATGCTAATGATAAAATTTTAGAAATAGCCTTCATACTGTATACCTCCTAATTGTTGAAACAGAACTACCTCTTTTTTTATACACTGTCAAATTCGACAGTAAAATAATTATACATCTTTTGTAAAAAAATGTCAATACTTTTAACAAATAAAAAACGATGTTTTCGTTGAGAGCGTAAGGTTTTGTCGTTCTTTGTCGAAAAAAGTCGAATGTTCTTTTGACAGTTACTGTTTAATCTTAAACACTATTTTTTCTTGTGTGTTAATTGGTTTATTAAATATTCGCATTGAGTCTATGAATTAAATTATAAATCACATAAATTTTATGACACTTAATAAAGATAGCATTTCGCTATCTTTTAATCATTCTTATTCTATTATAGGTTTAATTTCTGTATTATAGTCTATATCTAAAACATTACATAAAGCAACTAATTCAAAATCTTTTACAATACTTATTCCTTTTTCCATTCTATAGAGTTCAACTCTATGTATATCAATTCCATATAATTGTACTCTTCTACAAACTTCTTCTTTTGAGAAACCTTTTTTATTTCGATGTTCTAATAGAAGATTGCCAATTATATTTGCTTTATTATTATATTTTTTCAAAAAAATCCCTCACTAATTCTTTTTTTAATTGATTTTATTACAAATTTTGTGATAAACTGTAACAGAGCCTAACGGTTTTTGGATTATTTTATCCATTTTTTTTACAAATATAAGTAAAATGAGGAAATATTGAGACTAGAAATATTTAGAAAAAATAAAAAAGCTAACAATATACCACCATATAATGCTAGCCTTAAAGAATATTTATTTTGTATTTAGTAAAACTGTAATCATTTTATTTATAACAGATTTATCTCTATCTGTTAAAAGTTCATATTGGTCGATAATATCAGGGGACTTGATAAGGTCTTTGAACAATTTAATAGAAGAACAATTTGCGGTATTACAAATATTTATGGCATTATCTATACTTATTCCTGCTTTTCCTGTTTCTACTTGTGATAAAAACTGTGCATTGATATTTAATTTTTCTGCAAAATCTTCTTGAGTTAAATCAAGGTCTTTTCTAATATTCTTAATATTACGACCTATAATTATATTATTATCTAAATTTGCCATTATTTCACCCCATTAAATAGTATAATAAAATTTTTATAAAAAATGAAATAGACGACATATATAATTTAGTGATAAAATTATAGGTAACAACTATATAACAATGGATAATTTAGTTTAAAAATCGAGGTGGTAGGTATAGAATAAGGCATAAATTTAACTTTATACCTATATCTAGGAATTTTATGAATGGAGGTGAGAAAATGTATTATTCAATTATTGCATTACTTTTTATTATAATTGTTATGTTTGGAGTAATAATAGAACAAAAGAAAAAATATAAGTTTGAATTAGCCAGAAAAAATAGAGAAATCGCATTAATTATGAAAAAATGTAATTTTTATAAAAATGAATACGAGGAATTACAAAAAACTTATAAAACAAACATTGAAATATCTGCAGCAAATGATTTTGAGCCTTTTGACAAAATGAAATATAATCCTATATATAAAGGCAAAAAAGCATTAGTTGGAGATTATTTAGCTTGTTCTTATATTTTTACAAAGAAGGCTTTAGAAAGTCTTGGATTTGAAGTTACTATTGTTCATACTAAAGCTGAAGTAATAAGAAGAATAAAAAATAATGAAAAATATGACATAATATTTAGCAATAATGTGTACGATGATGGTTCAGGACCACAGTGTTTTGAAGAATTAAAAAAAATTGAAGGATTTAATACACCAGTTGTAATTCATACTGTTACAAAAAATGCAAAATTTCATTTTGTAGTTGAACTAGGTTTTGATGGCTATATTGAAAAACCAGTTACACAATCCAAATTAATACCTATGCTAGAAAAATTGTTACAAGGAGGAAATAATGAGACCAAAAACATTTAAAATAATTTATATGTTAGATGGAAAAACAATGAATACACAATGTTCTATTTATTATTTACACAAGTATATTGATAAACTCATTGAAGATGGATCAAGAATTATATGTATTTTTGCAAATAATGTTAAATCAAATAAGCCTTTGGATTCTAATGTTGAAGAGAAAAACAAATACTATAATTCAAGATATAATTATTATTATAGACAATATAAAAGTAACAAGATAGATGAAGATATGTTTAATGGAATAAAAATAAAGCTAAAAGAATTAAAAGAAAATTGTAATGATAAGAAAAGAATTTTTAGATGAATTTACTATATTTGAAAAGGAAATAATAAAGAAAGGGTAGATTAGATTGAAAAAATTAGTAGATGAAAATATTGTCGAAATTTTTGATAATATGATAAATAAAACAAATAAAAGAGAGATTTTAATTATGATAAAATCAGATATTCTTGAATTTTGTGGTGAAATTTCACCAATTGAATTAGAATTTCTTTCTGAAAACATTTATGATTATTGTTGTTTGATGGTAAACCAAATAACAGATACAAAAATAATGTGGTACATAACAAGAAAAAATGCGAAATATTATGATCAAGTATCGGAAGGAGATAGAGAAAAATTTTGTTTTAAATTTGATTTAAAAAAGATACAAGAACTTATAAAAAAACATATAAAAATATTAGAAGAAAAAAAGTAATATATATCAATTAGTAGTAAAAAATGTACCTTATATGGAAAAATAAATATAATATTTGGATATATATATCATTAAATAATATAAATCATAAATTTTCTTAATTGGGAATTTATGATTTTTTTTGCATAAAAAAAGCAGATACACTGCTGCATCTGCTAAAAGATTTAGTAATATATAAATATATGAATCATTTTATATATTGAAGATATTTATATCACTATAACCCTAAAAAATCAATATTTTTATTCATTTTCTAAAAATATTCGTCATATTCATCTTCCGTAATTTCATCATTTACTACATCTAAATCAGGATATGTACAATATAAAAATGGAATATCACAATTTATCTGTTCTACCTCTTCCCTACTAGGAAAGGCTAAAATTAATCTATCTGCTTTAGGGAGTGATAGGGGAGAATTGACCAATTTTATAATTCCCTTTTTGTTACCTTCATCAGCAACAATTATATGATATAGTAAATTGTCTTTTGTTAAAAATGTTATATATATTGGAAAATTGCCTTTATGAAATGTTACAAATCTTCCTTTATATCTGCATAATATATCTAATGCTACTAACATATTATCATCTATCTTTTGTGTATTGTGAACTAATATTTCTCCTTTTTTGCTTATTGCATTACTTGATATTATACTTTTAAAATTATTATTATATTCATCAAATAGTCTTTGTAAGTGTTCTATTTTAGTAGCACCAAAATCTTGTATAAAATTTATTATTTTAGTATCTTTTTCTTTTATTTTAACCACCTTCCCTTATTAAATTATTCTCATTAAATAACCGTATATTAATTTTTTATCTTCCTTGATTTCACTAATTTTTATCAACACATTGTCTTGATAATGTGGATAATTATTAAAACGAGGTGGGACTCTTGCAAGAACACTAACCTTTGAATTATCTAATTGGACGATTATTCCACTATTTTGTTTTGGAAAAGCTATTACTTTTCCTGTATATTCTCCACTTTCAACAATATATTTTCTGATATTCTTAAATGGATTTTCAATAAAATCTTTTGCAGATAATTCAAATTCATTTTTTTCAATATCTATTTTCTTTATTCTAACCTTTAAATATTCTCCAGGAGAATAATAATCTTTACAATTGACAATATAGGTATGTTGTAGATTATCAGCTTTTATAATTATCTCTTTTCCATATAATTCTACTATAATATGCTTAACTCCAACTGCTAAAATTCTCACTCTAACAACATCATTTTCTTTTAGTTTTTGAAATTCTATTTGTGATCGTAATATCATTGCATCTTTTCTACTTGCTATTGCAATATTACTAGTAGAATCTATTTCTATTACAATAAAGTCTATTTCTGCGCCTAACATTCCTCTTATCATTGATTTATTTATTTTCTCTATTCCTAAGTGTGTACAAGGAATTAAAACTTTTATTCCACCATACCATACTATTGCACAAGAAATTTTTTCACCTTTTAATTTGTAATATTCATCTTCAATTCCACTTATTTTACCTGTTAATATTCTCTTTTCTTCTTTACTTCTCAATAATTCCTTTGTTGTTAAGTTCTCCAATTTCTCACCTCCAATTAAAAAAGCACTTACCTTTAAAGTAAATGCCATAATCATTTTAATTAATTAAATTGTAATTTGTGTTAGTGCAATTCTATATCAACAGGATAACTATTATCTATCAAAATATACCTATTATTGTATTTCTTGCACATTTCTAAATTATATTTATTGTCTTTTATTAGTTCAACAAAATTTATCATTGTTTCTTTTCGATTTTCAATTACATTTTCATATTTACTAATATTTTCAGAATTATTTTTTATATATTCTTCTGTCATAATCAAGCAAATATATTCTATTTCTTTTAAATATTCTTCACTAAAGTCTTTCTTCCAATCAAAAGGAATATAACAACCTTCTATTATTATATTTTGCTTATTTTCTATATTAGTTTTTATTATTTCTTTTACTATTCTCCATAAATAATTCGTTAGCTTTTCATCTTCTTCTACTGCTAATTCTGTATTATTACTTCTAATAAGTCCCATTTTTAGATGGTCAATAGATAAATATGGATATTTATATTTTTCTAATAATTTTTGTGCTAATAAAGTTTTTCCTGTATGCGAACTTCCTGCTATTAAAAATACCATAACTTAATTCTCAATCCTCTCGATAAATTACTATTGTTCAAGATGATTATATCATAATACTAAAAATTATCAAAACTTCTTTTCTTTTTTCTTCTAGTAATTTTGGTAATATTCTCTTTTGGTATATGTTCTACATTTGTATTTTTTGTCCACTCAGGCTTATAATCATATATAGAACTATCTTTTAACTTTTGAGCAAGAGGATGTTCAGTGTACCTCATTTTATCTAAAAGAAGTGGTTTATTTCCTCTTAGAATTGCAAGTAATTTAGTTGTTGGTAGTCTTAAAATTTCATCTTTATTTAGTAAATTTCTTTGTAAAGTAGAAATATTTTTTTGACCAAATTCTCCAATTTCTCCTTCTAAAGAGTTCTCTTTTTTTATTGAAATGTTTTCAGCTGTTGAAACTCCTATTAAATCACAAAAAAACTGTGCTGTTAATATATCAGTTGTACCTAATCCTAAATTCAAATCACAGTTACCAATTATTTCATCAGATATTTTATTTGGATAACGATTATCTAATTGTCCGTTTATTTTGAGTTATTGGAATTAGTGAAAGTCCTCTACTACGAACAGTACTAATCTTTTTATTAAAATCAGGTATTTGCCCGTATATTTGCAAACTCGTCTAAAAAACAGAAAACATCTACATCACATTTTCCATTTGGTCTTGAATCTGCAAATCTAACTAACTTGATAAAAAGAAATGTATAAAATAAAGAGCTTAAAAAATCGTAAGCTCCATTCATATCATCTGTTACAACATAGTAAATGCATGGTTTTTGAGCAGGTAAAGTCAAATCAATATCACTAGCAGAAGTTAATCGTTGTAAATCTTCATTTTGAAATGTCTGTAATCGAGTTCCAAGACCAGTAATAACACTTGCTTTTATAGTATCACTACCACTTGCAAATATATTGTAACTCATTTTAGCAGGATGCTCATTTGGTAATCCTTTGAACATAGCATCTATTTCATTTATATCGCCACCTGCAATTTTTTTATAAATATTTGTTAAATTATTTTGGTCAACAAGTATTTGCAGAAAATAAAAAAGAAATGCCTTTAGTAAATTTTCTTCAGCTCTTGGCCAAAACTCATCTTTTCCACTTTTCTTTTGAGTATTCGATATAATGACATTTGCACTTGTTTGAACATCATTTATATTTTCATTTTCAGCAAGTGGATTCCATCTATCACTATGTCTCATATCTTTTAAGTTAAATACTTTTACTACATATCCTATATTTCTAAAATAACTTGAAGTAGTCCTATATATTTCTGCTTTTGGATCTGTTACGATGATAGATTTTAGATATTTAGATAGTTCCAGTAGATTGGTTAATAGAAAAGCTGTTGTTTTCATACTGCCAGAACTTCCAAATACACATATATTTTTATTAAAGTAAGTATCCAATGGTAATTTTACAATATTGCCTTCAAATCTTCCCAATATAATACCAGGAATATCATCTATTGTTAATACCTTTTTCATTTCTTCTAACTTCATCCAATCTGATGTACCATAAGTTCCATTTTCAGGTTTGAAAATAACACCTTTATTTTCGTTTTTACCTTTTGAGACAACAAGTAATATGTCTAATACAATTAAAACGGAAATAAGGGCAATTATGAATGAAATAATGGCATATAATTTACTGCTAAGGAAAATATTTTCATTAAAACATATATTTAAAATTTCAATGTATTTTTTTACATTTGTAATAATAACGATATTTAGTATAAAAAACAAAAATAAAAATATATAAAAATATACTTTTTTATTCATATACAAATTTCTCTTTATCTATATAATTTTCCAAATCAACAACAAAATAATTGCAATTCGGAAGTTCTTTAACTAACATTTCTTTTATTTCATAATTGCAAAAAATATCAGCATTTTTATTCTTGTTTTCTTTTAAGAAAGATTTGATTCTATTTATTTTTTCAGTATCAAAAAAATAAAAGGTGGAAATATACCTGTTTTTATAGTCTGTGTATTCGCAAAAACTATATTCTGACAAATATATGTCATTCCTTTTATATTTTGATTTTATAATGCTATACCAATCAATATTATGCAAGTATTTTAATTTTTCTCTATTTTCTTCAGTATCTTTAACAATTAATATCTGATTCATTCCAAATGTAAATTGATTTATTTTTATTCTATTTTCATCATTAGTTAAAATTATTATATTTTTATGTGTTTTTTCTTTTTGCAAATCGTATATAAGCAGTCTTAAATATTTGTCATTGTGTTCTTCTGTAAGGTGATATGTAAGATATTCCATGCCATTTATCTCTAATACACCAATAAACTTTCTTGATGTAATTGTAAATTCTTCTTTATTTTTCATGGAAAATGAAGGTATAAATTTTACATTAGAACAGTTGTAATAAAAAGCTGCCATTTTACTAATATATAGTAGTCTAGGCAAGTATTTTACATTTCGATTTAATTTGTTATATTCAAATTTAAATAGTCCAGCAAATTCAATTCCTAATTCATCCAATACAAGATGATGTGATTTTGTTCTTTTCAAATATCTTTTAGCCACCAAATTACTAATTCTTTTTTTATAATATTTCTGTGTATTAAAAAAATACTTTGCATCTTTTACATCCAAATATTGATACTTTGATATAAATTCTAATAAAGAAATTTCTTCTGGCCCATTTGGAAAGTTGCTCAAAAAAAATCACCTCCTAATAAAACATTTAATAATTCTATGAGTTGAACTTGAAGGGAAGTGATGCGACAGCTTCGCTCTCACATCCTTACCACCACCAAACTAAATAGGGATTATAATTTATGAAAGTATTGATTTTAAAAGATTTTTTAATTTTTTTGATGTCGCAAAAAATCAAAAAATTTTTTTACCAAAAACCCTACTTTTAGAACTCTACTTTTTTCAAAAATTGCTCCATTTTTTTACCATCTAATACATAAATAATTGTGTGTGGAATTTCAGAAAATTCTCCTTTGGCGCAATAAAACATTTTCGACATATTATCATCTTGTATAACTCCACTTATTATTAAAGCATCTGCAATTGGTTTTACATATTTATTATCAATGTCCCAACCTTGTATGTTATCACATACCTTGATATATATAAAAACTTCATTAGAAAATAGCCCTTTATATTGCTTGGTTATTTCTGCAACATTAAGCAATATTCTCTTATAAGTGTGTGTCTTTAAATTCTTGAAACTTGGCAATGTTTCAGGCACATATATTTTCAACACATCATCTTTTAAATCCGTTTTATAATTATCATCAACACTTTTAATTTTTTCATATTCAAATTCAACATTTTTATTATATTCTTTTACCTCTGACAAGAGATTATATCTTGCCTTTTCAAAATTCAATAAAAAACTTTCAATTTGTAGGTCTGTTAAACTATTACTATTTAAAGTATTTTCTATCTGTTTATTTAAAATCTTTAATTGTTTATTTATTCTTTCATTTATAATCATAAAAAAGTCCTTTCATTAGTGGTATTGAAGGGCAAAAAGATAAGGAAGCAAACACATTATTCTTCGGATTCTAAAAATTCTTCATATGCTTCAAATATAGCATCCGTTAAATCTTTTCTAATTTTACGATTTAGTGGGTGAGCAGTATCTCTAAAATTTCTATCACCATTTAAAACTCTTCTTGAAGGCATAGAAATAAATTTTCTACCATCTTTTTCTATAAGTGTAATTCCTCTAATCATAAATTGTTTGTCTAAAATAACATTAGCATAGGCCAATACTGGACCTCTTTGTTTTGCTTTATAAATTTTAACATTTGTAATTTCCATAATTTTAATCCTCCTATAAATTTATTTTGAAGGGCAATTTATAAGAAGTTACTAACTAAATTTATTTACCTGTTCTAGGCAATGTCTTTGGTTTTTCTGGTTCAGGTATTCTAATTATTGTATGGAACTCATCTTCATCATCTAATTTTACATCTAAATAATCAGCAGTAATATATGTATGATTTTCAATTATTTGATTATTTTGTAAATCTTCATTTGCTGTAACTATTATTTTTGTACCTTCATTTTTGAATCCTTTTTCAGCTGGATTTTCAAATACAAATCTAACTTCTGTTACATATTCGTTTTCAGCTAATTCTAATGTATTACTATCTAATAGTATTTCAGAATTTTCATTTGTATTGCATGTTTTAATTGTTTTCCAATTTGAATTATTATTTGTTATATATTGTACTTTATATGTATTATCTTTATTAAATGTACCTGTTGTAATACTTTTTGCTCTAACTTCTGATGGAAGAATATCTCCCCAGATAAAATTAGTTACAGTATCATTTGATTTATTTTGAATATCAAAATTATATGTAATATCTTTTCCTGGCTCAGTTTCTACAGTTCCTGTTTTTTCAACATCTACAATTAAGTTTACAACATCATTTTCAATATCTAATACAACAGTTTGTCCTTTTTGTGTAATTTCAAAATCAAATCTATTATTTTCTGGGAATATATAATAATCATTTTTTGAGGTTTCAACTGCATACCATTTTCCAATAGGTAAATATTTTAATTCTCCATAACCATTTTGAATATTTATTGTTCCAAACTTTTCATCTGTTTCAGCATTAAATATGTCAAATGTTATGTTTGAAAGTTTATCTCCAGCTTTATCTCCTGTATATTGATTATCTTCAGCAGCTGTTTTATTTATTTCTACTTTGTTTTCATAAACTGTTGTAGGTGTACAGTCTTTATCTTCAACAGTAACTCCAATATATGTACCACCAACTACTACACAATTTTTGAAAGTAGAATTTACTTCTAGTCCTTCAATTACTTTAGCTGCAACTGTTATGTCTTTTGTACTTTTAAAGTTAGATTTAACACTATCAAAAACAAGTGCAAATTTAGTTATATATTCATCTTCAGCAAGTTTTTCTTTTGTAAAATCTATTGTATTATCTTTTGTTGTACTTAAATTAGTTGCTATTGTCTTTGTATTTTCCTTATTTGTTGTATATGTTACTTTATATTTTAAATCTTCGTTATATGTTCCTGTTGTAATACTTTGTAAACGAACTTCACTAGGTAAACTATCTTCAATTCTAAAGTTTTCAAGTCTTACAGAAGATGCATTATGAACATTTGAAATTTGATAATTTATAACTTCATTTCCTTGTCCTTGAGTGTCTCCATCTTTTTCAACTTCTGTTTCTAATGTTACATTATCATTTTCTATTTTAATTATTACTTTTTGTCCATCATAAGTAAGTTCAAATTCATATTCTGCTCCTTCTTTACCTATTTGATAGTAGTCAGAAGCTTTGAGTTCAGTCAATCTATATTTTCCAAGTTTTAATTCTGCTATAACTTTTCCTAATTCATTTGTATAGAATTGTTTTTTATAAGTTTCAACTCCATCAATTCTTTCAATTTCAATAAGTGTATTTTCAAGTCCACTTCCTGCTGGTAATCCACTATATTCATTGTCGTTTTTAGAAACTTTATCTACTTCTATTTCTCCTGTTGGCTCTGTATATATCATTTTTGCATTTGTAGTTGTAAATACAAATGGATCTGATACAGTTGCATAGTCTTGCCATTCAGGATTTGGAGATTTACAATAAAAAACAGGGAAAGTTTCTACATTTCCTGTTGCTGTAATATCTATTGAAACATCTTTTGTTATATTTTTTCTAGGTACAATGACCTTAAATTGTTCACCTTTTGCGAACTCACTTTTCTCATTATTGTTCATATCTGTTAATTTACTTCCTGCAGGTGCTTGCTCTCCATTCATATATATACGAATATCTTTTGAATTTATTGGAGAATCTACTTTAAATATTTGTGAAATATATGTGCTATCTTTATCATCAACACTTGCGTTTTTAATAGTACTAATATTTAATACAGGATCAATTCTTGTTTCTGTACCATTTCTACCATAATCAACTAATTCCTTAATTTTAGCAACAATTCGATTACCAATTTCATCTGCTCCTTGATAATTATTTACATCTCCGCCATCTAGCACACGATATACTGCTTGTTTTGTTGCAAAGAATGCATCTTTTGGATCATCAAATCCTAAATTGCCACCATAAGGATATCCTTTTAATAAAACTCTATAAACTGCTGGGTTGCTCATTGCTTCTTCTATAGTTACATCATAAGATAGTGTATCATCTACACCAGGTTTATCTTTATTAAGACAATATGCAGGACGGAAAACACCATTGTCATAATATCCTACATAATGAGTAATAATATAAGAATAAACACCATTTCCAAAATTATATTTTACATGCCTTGCACATTCTCCTAATTCTACTATTTCTACTTTATCTCCAATGTTTGCAGCCTGTACCTGTGAAAATATTGGAAATATAGTTGTACATAACATGGTGATTAAAGAGAATATACAAAAAACTTTTTTTAATAGTTTATTTTTCATAAACAATACCTTCTTTCCTTTTAAATTTTAATACAAAAAAATAGGCTCTTTAAAACCTATTTTTATAATTATATTTAATTTCCAGCCCAGTCTATGTAATACTTAAATTTTTCTTGATTACCTTCAACAAATTTTTCTATATAATAATAAATCGTTCCAAAACTTACTTTGCCAACAGCAATTTTAATCTCCTCTGTTCTATATGGGTAAAAAACCTGGCCTCTTTTTTCGTAGACATATTTGAGATTTGGTTTTATCTTCATAATATCGTTTAGATAACTTTCTATCTCATCATCATATTCTTCCTGTGTTATTCTATCTATAGTTTGTGTAGGTTTTTTACTATCAGTATTTGTAGAAGTAGTTGGTGGATTACTTGCTGGTGGGGTGGTAGGTTTACTTTCATTACTATTTCCATTTGCTGTAGGTGTTGTGTAACTGGTATTTTCTTTTGTATCTGTACTTTTATTTTCTTCTGTTTTTCCTTTTTCAGATTGTATCTTATCATTTTTATTTTGGTTGTTTTTTTCTGTATTTTCTTTAGTTTCCATATTGTTTCTCAATGTTTCTGATTTTTCATCTATTGTGTTTTCTTGAATAACATTTTCCACCTGATTATATGGAATCTCATTTTCTTCAGGCTTAATTTCAGCAATAGTATTAGTTTCCTTTATATTGTTTTGTTCCATTACATCAGAAAGTGTTTCTATATCAGAAATTTTTTTCTTATTTCCAATATAGCTTATTAATAATAATACACTTATTACTAAAACTAATAATCCAATAATAATAAATATTTTTTTCTTCATAAAACATCACCTCTTTTTTAGGGTAACATTTTTTTGTACAAAAAGGAATGTTGAAGAGAAAAAATTTTAAAGTACCTCTAACGCTTGAACACAAAGCCTTTGAGTTGGTTGATTTCTTACACAAGTTATAATTGTTATTCTATTATCTTCTGTTTTTTCCAACATAGACCAATCTGTTTCTTCTATTTGTTTAATTGTTGTTATTGTATATTCTTTATTTCCAAGACAAGAAGAATATTTTATGATATCTCCTTCTTTGACATTTTTCAAATTAGCTAAAAATCTAGAAGTGTTATGTCCTGCTAAACAAACATTACCTTGCAAAATATTGCTATGTTCGAAAAGACCAATTCCTTGTGCTAATGATTCCTGAGTTGTCCCTTCTATTACAATATCTTTAAAATTAATAGATGGTATTTCTAATGTTGCAATAGCATTAAGTGTTTTTGTACTATCTGATTCTGATTCGACAGGAGTTCCTGCTATTTTTTGATAGTTTTCAGTTGTATATTCTGTAACAATATCTTGTCTATTGTCATTATTATATATGTTATAAATATTATTTATATTGTCTTGTATATGCTTATGTTGTATGTATTTATATGCACAAAATATACCTGTAAACAATACAATTAGACATAATAGAATAATAAGTGAAATCTTTATAATTTTTTTTGTCTTGTCTTTCAAAAAAATTTCCTCCTTTCTTTTAAATTTAAAATAAATCCTCCTTTCCAAAATAAAAAGACTTAGATATTTTCTAGTCTTATCATCTCTTTTATATATTTTGAAACTTTGGAAAATGGATTAGGATTTGTAATTCTATTACAAACATCCTCCAAGTCAAAAGGATCAAAAATTATGTCATAAATACCAAGCATAAGTGCATCTTTTAATTCCTTTACTTTTTCATTTTCCAAAATAAGAATAACTTGTATATTTTTTTCTCGGACTTTAAACATAAAGTCTTTGAAATTATATTTATTAGGTTGAATTGTAGCAATTAGAGTAGTTGCATCTTTTTCTTCCAATACATAGTCTGGATAATATACAATTCTACTATCATCTATTTTTTTACTTAAATCTCTATCTAATTGCTCATTATCTGTAAAAATTAATACCATTTTTTTAGTTTCCTCCTTTATTCAAAATAGTCTTCAGGATTTGCAAAATTTCCATTGATACGAACTTCAAAATGTGCATGAGGTCCTGTCGAATATCCAGTACTTCCAACTTTAAGAATTGGCTCTCCTTGTTTTACAACTTGATTTGTCTTGACAAGTATTTCCGAACCATGTGCATATAAAGTAACTATGCCATTACCGGTGATCTATCATTACCATATTGCCATAAGCATTATTATAAACGGCTTTAATTACTGTTCCATCTGCCATAGCAACAAAATTTGCACCTACTGGCGCACCAACATCTGTACCACTATGCAATTTATATACACCGAGTTATAGGATGTGTTCTCATACCAAAATGAGAGGTAATATTTGTATATCCAGGTATTGGCCATGTAAACATACCAGTTGGAACTAGACCTGAGCCATCACTAATGATAATTGAATTAGATGAATTTCCTTGTAGCCAAGCTGTACTTTCTTCACCTTCATAATAACCATTAGCTGCTTGAATAATTACTTGAATATCAGTATCAAGGTCATCTTCTCTTATCCTTAATTTATTCTTTAAGTATGTTCTTAATCTTTCGTATTTTTCCCCAATTAATTCTTCATTTGTAAATACTTTTCCTGTTGTTTTAGTATCTCCATTTTCTATTGTTTTGGATTCGTAATTATATTTATAATGTCCGTATTATTGAATCACTTTCTACAAGTATATAATGTGTTTCTTCTCTTTTAGTAGTAGTTTCTTTTCCATCCTTGTCTTTAGTAGTAGTTTCTATTATTACAGTATCTTTTTCATATTTAAAAGTACTTTCAAAATTACTTGCTACTTGGTTTAACAAATCTTTGTTAATATCCTTATTATCTGTCATATTATGAAATGCCATTATTGCGTAAAGATGAGACCATTCTATTAACTTATCATTTTCTCTGTTATCCACATCTAGTAAGTTATTTGTGGATTCAGTTCCAATATAATTATGGCAAGTGTTTAAATATTCTGATTTTTCTATACATAAATTTCTAATTTCTGCTTGCTCTGGTGGTAGGTCAGAACTATCTGTTTGAACTTCTTGTACAAAGATTGCATCTATAATCGTACAAATTGCAAAAAACAAAAGACCAATAATAAGTATAAAAGGTAGAAAAGGCTTAATAACTTTAAAAGCGACTTTTTTTATTTTATTTTTCGCTTTATTTTTAACTTTGTTCTTTATGCTCATTACTATCACCACCATATTTTTGGTTTTCTGCCTTGTCATTTGCTAATTTATTAACATATTCTGTGTTTTGAAAATTATTTTTTCTTTTTATATTATTTCTATGACTATAACTATCAAAATTTCCTTCAGCCATTTTTGCACCAACCCCAAGATATGCAGTTGTTGCCTTAGCACCACCTTTAACAATATTTGTAGCGACAGATTTAGGACTGATTTTATTTCCATTGCTTAAACTATTTTTACTTTCTCCGTTTGACTTAGGAATACTAACTGTATTTTTTTCTTTTGAAATGACATCTCTAATAGGATTTACATTACCATTGTAATCTTTTTCTGCACTCAAATTCATAGTAGGATTTACTATTGCTTTTGCTCTTGATACAAGACCTTGTAAACCACTACCAGAATTGTTGCCATTTGTGTTGCCATTATTATTTTCTGTTGAAGGTGTTTTAAATTGTTCTTTTATAGCTGCTAAACCAAAACCAGCCATTGCTCCCATACCTATTACACGATTTGTCATTTGTTCATTATCAACACCTGCAATTCTTGAAGTTAAATTTTGTAAGCAATTTTGTAAAGCATCTGCTAAAGGTAATATCATCATTGCCCAAATTAAAGAAACTGCCCATCCTCCACCACTTGGAAGAAATGCAAGGTAGATAAGGAATAAAAAGCAGTATATAAATTGCATAAATATATTCATTATAATTTGACCACCCCATACTGCAGCTGCTGTAACATTTTTATTTATTATCCATAAAGCTGCTGCTATTGGTGTAAAAATTGTAAATATAATAATTGTAAATTGTCTTACAATAAACTTTATATTTAACTTAACAAACAAATATATAAACATTGCTATTACTAATGCAGTTGTTATAGCATTTCCTGTTTTTATACTTGTGAGCATACTATCACCAAGAGATGCGTCTAATGTGCCAGTATTTGCAGCAGTTACAAGTAAATATACTAAACTATTATTTATATATAGCAAAAATTTAATAAATAATGGGGCAAGAGCTATTGCAACTCCACCAAAACATAATCTCATTAAACTTTCTTTAGCTTCATTTTTCTTTGCTGTATTAGTACCAGCATTCATAATTTTATATGACAGAATAAAAACAGCAATTAAAATTAAAGTTCCAGAAATTATTGCAAAAACTTTGTACCAATTCATCGTTTTATTCCACAATTCACTAGTAAAAGGGGATAAATTATCACTATTTTGTTTGTTATTGAAAATCAGTTCATCATAGTCTTTAAATCCTACATTTGCATCTTCTCCAGTTGTGAAATCAAAAACTGTTTGTGCAATACCACCGTATACATTCTGCAATTATTTTTTCAAAAAGGCTACCGATCTTCTTGCTTTACTTGTTCTTTGAAATCCACATCTTCTGCAAAACAAAACGGAGATAATAAAAAGATTAGAGTAATTACTATTACAAAACTTTTTATTACTTTTTTCAAATTATTGCCTCCTACTTTAAATAATAGGGCAGTAGGAAACACTATATTTTAGGTAAATACAAATTGTTCTTCATAAGGTGTTATTACAAATTTGATTGCAGTAACACTATTATTTAGACTTATAATGCATTGACCAGGACTAGCAGCAGTTAAGAAATTTTTTGTACCTTCAGATAAATTAAAAAATTCTACTACTGCATCCACACTACCAGGACTTTGCTTAAAGATATATCTTGTTGAACATATATTAATGATTGTTCTTCCGTTCATCACAGCCGTAAAAATTCATCAATAAATTGACTTCCGAATAAATAAAGGAACATTATATTTACGGCCTCTACGAGCCACATTCACTAAAAATTCAGCTGATTCCTGATATTTTAAAAATAACCATGCTTCATCACATACAATTATTTTCTTTTTTTCTCTATTTTTTAGTACATATTTTTGCCAAACCCATGTTAATATTACAAAACTAGAATATAACTTGGTAAATTCATCTTTTACTTCTGACATATCAAAACAAATTATATCTTCACTTGATAGAATTTTACTTTCACAATCAAACATACCGCAATGAATTGCCTTTCAAAAAAGGAACTAATATATTTGATAGTTCTTCACAATTACCTCTTTCTTTCAACTTTTTTTGAAAATCTGTAAGAGTTGGCATTTTTTTAGGTATCCTTCCTATAGCATATTTTCCATTGTCTAGTTTTCCACCTTTTTTTTCAAAAAGTGAATTTACATCACTTGTAATGCCTTTTTCTGCATATAATTGATTTACAATTACCTCAATTTCTGTGTTTTCAGTTCCTGTTAATGTCCTTCCATAATTCCTACAAATAGTTCCAAGTAATGCTCTTATCTCTGCAACTTTATCTAAAATATTTATAAATTGCTTATTTCCTTTTTTATCAGGTTCTATTTCAAAAGGATTTACTCCTGCTGACTTTCCTTGTTCAATTTTTATAACTTTTCCTCCAAGCATTCGAGTAAGGTTGGTATATTCTCCTTCAACATCAATAAAAAAAGCACCGCAACCTGTTGTTGCAATGTTTCTTGCAGTTAATGTTTTTAGAGCGACACTCTTTCCACCACCAGAAGTACCACATATAAATACATGAGGGTTGGGGAGAGTGGGAGGACCAATAAATGTATCTACATATACGGGTGCATTTGTGTACATATTTCTTCCAATAAAAATACCTCTATCATGTGAAAGATTAGGATTTGATATAGGAATAAGTGTAGCAATGCCGACCTGCGACCATATTTCTTTCGTAATTAGGAATAGGAACTTCTCCAGTAGGTAATATTGTTTTTAATCCTTCAACTTGCCTAAAAGTTAATGTTCTTATCATAGCCGTTTTTTTGTTTAATTCACTTTCTAATATCTTTGTCTTTTCATTTAAATCTTCTAAAGTTTCAGCATTTACTGATATGAATATTGTAGCAAAAAAGAGTTTATCTTGATTAGTTTGTATAAGCATTCGTAAATCTTCTAAATCTCCAATTTGTTTTTCTAATTCTGGAAGATGTAAGATATTTCCCTGTCGACTATATGTAGCATATTCAGATTGACTTTGAACTAATTTTTTTGTTAATTGATTGATTACATTTCCATTGCTTGAAGGCTCAATTTTTACAGAAATATTTATATTACCTATATGAAATAGATCATCAAGCCAACTTACCCAAGTTTGTTCCGGATAAATTGTCATTGCAAAAATTCTTGTATATTTGTTATATCCTAAAACTAAATAATCTTTTCTTTCTTGTAATGTTTCAGGTAATAAAATATCTGCCATTGTAGGAATATTATTAAATATGTTTATTTCTTTTTGCTTTTTGTTTTTTCCCAACATATAAATTTTTACCTCCTTCCTTTAAGTTGCTAATATTTATAGCAGAATTTTTATTTAATTCTCTATAAATCAAATTATATAAGTCATCTTCGTTTAATATCTCACAAACAATTTTAGCTCTAAGTAAATTTCCTGTAAAAGATAATGACTTCCTATTTAATTCTTCAATAGCTTTTTCATATGTACCATCATAACTGATAATTGCATAATTCTTTACAACAGAAATAGTCCTGTTTTCCATAAGATTTTGTAGATAGTCAATAAGATATTCTTTATATTCTCTAATTTTTGTGTTGTTTGTTTTATTTTGTTTAATTAAAGATATAACCTTGCTTGTATCAATAAATTCTGTTGTAGAAAAAAATTGAATAGGATAATCTATTGCTAGTGCTGTTTGAATAAGTACATTTTCAATGGAATCTTGTTCAGAATTTGAAAGCATATTATAATCAATATTTCCTAATTTAATTACATTTGAATATCTATTACCTAAACAAATAATATTATCTTTAATTTTTATCTGCAAAATATCTGTTAATTGTTTTTTTCCTTTTTTATTACTTTTATCTTTATCTTTTGTTTCTGCACTATGCTTTGGTGCATTTACATTTTTCTTTTTATTGTTTAAATAAATAACTGTACCTATGATAAATAGAACAGTTAAAACTAAAAATATAATCATTATTACCATTTTAAACACCTCTTATATACAAAATATTTCTTGCGAAAGAGATATTTAATGAAATAAAAAAAGAACTTATCAAAGTTCTGCTCACCAATTTTCAAAAAAGTACACAATAAAAAGAAACTTATAATAAAAAAGATAAGTAATATTTTTAATGCTATTGGTAATGGTGTAGCAAAAAGAGATAGGCTAGATGCACCAAGCATTAAATAAACAACTTGTCTTAAACTTAAATAACCACCAAAAATTTTTTCTTCCCTTTTTATATCAAAAGGAACTTTAAATACTCTCATAAATAATCACCTATCCACCAAGTAAATTTCCAGAATTATTTGTTGCAATATTTATGATTATACCGGCAATTATTAAAGATGCTCCTAATATAACACCTCCACCACATATCCAGGCCAAACTACCAATACTTTCAGCTCTTTTTTGAGGGTTATTTGAGTTTGCTATCATTTTTATTGCTGCTATAACTACACTAGCAAATATAAGTACTCCACCAAGAGGCATTGCTATACTTGTAATTACTCTTTTTATATTTTCAGTTGCTGTTTCTACCTCTGCAGTTCCAATAGTTGTACCACCTTCTGTCGCAAAGCACATATTAGCTTTTATAGCAAACAATGTAATCATAGTTCCAATTGCTTTTATTTTAGGAACTAAATGCTTTTTTCGATTTTTAAAATTCACTAAATATCATCTCCTTATAAATTATTTGGACAAATTTTAAGGAGAGTTACTATACACTTAAATCAAATTCTTAAAATATATAAAGGTAGGTGGAATTGATAAGAAAAAAATTATTCCTATCAATAAACTAGGAACAGCTATTAAGAATTTTGATTTCATCTTTTGTGATTTTATCAAACACCCTATTGCTAGTAACATTAGAGATATTATCAGTAAAGATACTAATATTATCAAAGTAATTTTAAAACCTATAAATAGAGTGGAAGATACAATATTTTCAATATTATTCATATAACTATCTAACATATAAACATCTCCTTTTTAGGTGCTATTGTCAGTATATTTATTAATAATAGTTTTTTTGTAGTATGATAAAAAATTATCTATATCATAACTTTTACAAAGATTATATAAATTTATTAAATCTTCTCTTTTTACTCTTGCTAATATGTTTTGGAAATTTTCTATTTCTAATTCATATAGGGTATATAAGATAACCTTCAGCATTTCTTTTTTATCATCTTTTAGAGTATTAAATATTTCTTCAGTATAATTAAATTCTAATTTATCTACTATTTCATACAAGTTTTGAGGTATTTTGTCGCTTTTACTTATTATTAAATTAAATATATTATTCATCATCTTATTATCTATATCTATCTCTCCGTAACAGATTTGTTACAGGCTCGTTACTATTTGTTACTTCACTGTTACATTGTAACATTTTATATTTTTCTCTATGTTTTCTAACTCTTGCAGCGCTTGATCCTTCACTACCTATTAAGTCTTGCATTTCTGATAGCATAAGTGTATTTTCATCAAAAAATTCGATAGATTTTGTTTTTTCCAATGCTGTTAATAATAATTTAATAATATTTACATCTTCATCGAGCGTTAAAGCAATTTCTTCGGCCATACTATCGCATAAATGTTCATATACAAAAATTCCTTCACTTTTAAGAAGTTTTAATTGTAATTTTAAATAAACTAATAGTATCTTATCTCCATCAGGTAATTTACGAAGGAATTTACTTGTTTTGTTATCAAAAAAAGAATCATATAATTTTAACCAATAATACCTTTTTTCTTTCAAAATTATTCCTCCTCATCCTTCATAAAAGTTTTTTCATCTATGTCTTCAATTCTCATAATGGTATCTATAAGGTTATTTTCCATTTGTTGATTTTTTAATTGCAAATTAGCAATTTCTTCTAATAATACCATATCATCACCAAAACCATTTACCTCAATATTACCTTTGGAATCAATGGTAATTGAAATTAATTCATGTCCTTTTTTTACAAGTATTGCAATTTCTTCATTGCTTTTTGCTATAATTTTGCGTATCTTCAATATAAATCACCTCCTTATCTGACTTTGCTCCTGCAATAATACAGGCATATAAAAAGAGGCTAACATTAGCCCCTACAATTAAACCAATTATAAATTGTATCATTTTAAATCATTCCTTCTTATAAAAAATAGTACATTTAAGTTGCACTATTTTAAGATTTTATGTTCTACAATATGCAAGAAAAATTTAGTCGAAATTGGGGAATATGCACCAAATTCAACCTAAAAAATTCCCCATTTTTGTAATTTTATAATAAATTTTAATAAACTTTGGTAAACCTTAATAAACTATAATAAATTTTTTAAAATCTTCAAAACCACTTGTAAACACTACTTTTGTATGATAAAATGTTCAAAAGAAAGCATTTTAAGATTTATAACTTTATGTAATGTCGCGTCGACTCTTAATCTGGCGGTCCTCGGTTCGATTCCGAGATGGTGCACCAAAGAACAGTAAAACAATGAGATTTTATTAATTCTCATTGTTTTATTTTTTACATAGAATCAATAAAAGAACTAGTTAGTAGCTAGTTCTTAAACTTTATATCATATTTGCTTAAATCTTTTAACATTTGTAGTAAATATTCTCCTTCATTTTTGCTTCTTTCATCTTTTTCTAAATTTCTTTTTCCAAAACATACAAAGCCATTACTTTCATAGAACTCTTCTAATTTTTGCTTATCTTCACATTCCAAAAAAACAAATCGTCCTCCTAACAGCTCTTGCACTTCTTTAATCTTGTCGCAAGCTAATTTTAGCAATATATCTCCAGTAATTAATTTATTATATTCATTGTTATAATTCTTGCCCAACTGTCCTATTAAAGGCAATGAAATATTATAACTTTTACTTTCTTTATCAAATATTGCAAATTTTAATAATTTTTTTCTTTTAGTTTCACTTAATTTTACTTTTTTAATGTTAGTAATTTTATTCGTTATAGCAAAATATCCTACTATTACATCTTTATCTTTATATTGACTCATTACAATATATGTCCTAGAATAATCTTGCTTTGAAAACTCTATTGCTCTTTCCTTTAAAAAATATTCAACATCTTTATTTAATTCACATTTATAATCACTTAATATTTCTTTTGTTCGTTCTTCTCCTAGATTATTGTAAATATCTTTTAGATTTATTATTTTATATCCCATGTTTTATTTGCTAAATATTTTCCTTATTCTTTCACTATCTGTTACATCTTCAACCATCTTATTTATTTTTACCTTTTTAGATTTTTTATTTTCTGCATTTTCCAAAGCACTTATAAATCTTTCGGCTGATTTTCTATCTTTAATTACTATATTTTTCAAAAAACTTTTTGTTGCCATATATATCATCTCCTATTTTATTATATGCGATATTTACAATTATTATAACATACTATTTACATAATATCAAGTTGTTGTCTCTATTTATCATATTTATACCACTTTTTTTAACTTTTTGTCAATACATCTTTTTAAGTCTATTAGCTTTGCCCAATAAAAATCCCTAGACTCGCACTCTAGGGATTTTTTTGTGAATCTACACAAATGAAAAATTATTAAATTATCATTGCACATTAATTATAATCTTTTCCACAATCATAGTCAATACATTATTTCAAAAATGGTTGACATATCTTATTTATTTTATTCTAAATTTTTTAAAATTATTCACTGGTCAAAAATTAATTTTTATTCTATTTTATTTTAAATAAACAATTCGATGATTAAAATACAGAGTAGAGCATTACACTCTACTCTGTTAACAATATATTGTTATTTTTTATTTATCTTTTGTATTTTATTTTTCTAATATTTGTTTCTTTATTAAACAATATCCCCTTTTTAGAATTGTTAATGGTTCAAATATTTTATTTATACCATTATTTTCTATTTTTTCTTTTGCATCTAATTCTCTAAGTTCTTTTGCACTTAAACCTGTTGGTGGTGTAATAATTAATCTTATTCTACCATCATCACATTCATCTTTTTCGTTTGTATTAGGATTATGATTTCCTGGCGTAGCTTGTTCTCCTGTCTCCTTATCTTTATCTGTTATCTTTTTAAATGAGCCTAATATTTCTGCATTATTCTTAAATACAACACCCTTTGTATTTACTGCCAATAATTTGCTTCCATATAAATTTATTGTTGTTGACTCTCCAGGTTTTCCATCATGAGGTGGTTTTATAGCTCCAATATCCTTACCCTTACATTCTACAATTACAAGATCATTATTCTCTTGTAACGTCTTTATTCCGCCTTTTACATCATCATTTATTAGACATCTTCCGTTATCTATTTTGTTTCCATTTTCATCTTCTTTGCCTAATAAATAATCTAAAGATCTTTGTTTCCACTTATCACTATTCTTTTCTTCATCATATTGTAGTCCTCCTCTCATGTAGTCTACTACACTGTTTACTACATTTTGTAATAAATCCTCTTCATTATTACTTGGATTTCCCCAATAATAATAGTCTTTATAGCTTATATAATCATAATCTATTTCAGAATAGTTTGTTATTGTTATTGCATATTCAACTTCTACTGTTGCACCTTGGATTAGCTCATTATCTATTTCAGCAAGAACTAATCTATTTTTTCCACTTGTTCCTAGAGCTTTTACATAGTTTAGATTATCTTTGTATGGATCTCCAAATATTAAATTCTGACCATTTGCTAATGTTATTGTTAATTTGCTTATAGTCTTATCTACATCAAGTTTTTGTTTTGGTCTTAGTGTAATTCCAAAGTCCATAAATGGTATTACTGAATAGAATGTTGGTTTTCTTTTTACAGATTTTTTTCCGTTTTCTTCTATTAGTACGAACTCATCTTCATATGTTGATGAAGTATTTTTTTGATTAGTTAGATCTACTGTTACATTGCTATTATTTTCAACTGTTACATCAAATATTGCAGTATCTGCAATCATTTTGATTTTTCTTTCATAACTTCCATAATAAATGTCATCAGATTCTGCTCTTAGCTTTAAGTCAGCATCTATTGCAACATTTGATCTTTCTTCATTCTTTTCAATATTGCCTGAATGGTCTGCTATCCAATTTTTAATTGGCTCATCTTTAGTGTTCCCTCCTGTTGCTTTTTGTAATTCATCTATCATTGGTGAATAACATACAATTGTAGATTTATATTCTCTAGCATCTACTTCTTCTCCATCTATTGTTGAAACTTTTCCATCTTCAAATGTTCCATAACCATATCTTAATTTGTAATTTTCACCTGGAATAATACCAACTATTATCCAGTTATATTTATATTTATCTTGATTATCATATCCTGTTCTTATAGGGTTTGTGGTTACTTCTTTTGAATATTCTATAGCATTAGATTCTTCACATGTAGCAGTATTACCTGTTATATTTAATGTATATTTTTTTGCTATATTCTCATTTTTAACATTAGGATTTCCAAGTTCTTTATTAGCATTTTGTAATAATTTTATTTCTGCATCCTTTACTAATTTTTCACCATCATCATATATACCATTTCCTAATCTCTGATTTTCAGTTAATAATGTTGGATTAGATGCATCTTCCCACACAATACCTGAAATAGCTCTAGTTGGGTCTGTTTCATCAATACCAAGTATTAATGATGGTGCAAAATCTGTATCATCTTCAAATGTACTTTTATCTGTCAATTCTAGATTTTGCTCATAATAATTATTAAGTGTTGAACCATCAGGTCTTTTAATTGCATCCAGTTGGGTTGAAGGACTTCCTTTTGCTCCTACATCTGCATCTAATGGAGCTGAATCTTTATCTATTGCAGCATAAATTTCTCCAGGGTCGTTTACTCCATCATTTGCTGTTTTAGCAGTTTTTGCTCCTGCAACCATAGTATCATCACCATAGTAACTTGAAAATGCTGATATTTCTGATACATTCATCAATGTTGCTCTTTCATGTGCAATATCATTTAATGCGTCATTATTCAATTGAAATTTTACATATACAGTTCCTGTTCTTCCCGGGTCTAATTCTATATTTAAATTTTGTGTATAATTTGCATTATAATATGTTGCACTATAATCTCCAGTTCCTTTGCCTTTGTCAGCCCACTTAATTGTATTTTCAGTATTATCTACACTCCAAGATTGAACTAGCTTATATCTTTTATCAAAGTAATTTGTAAGTTCTGTAATAGCTGTGGTTAATGTGTCTGATTGGTTTTTAACAACAATTTTATATGTTACATATACTTCCATAAGATTATTATCTGTATCTTTTAAATGCCAAGCTAAATCTGATTCATATAGTGGTCTTTTATAAGTATTTAATCCTCTGTTGCTATATTGAGAAGCATTATTTTTGTTTCCAAATTTTACTGCTACTCCAAATCCGTCTGATGTTTCTTCAACATCTCCTTCTTTTTGATACTCTTTTCTGCCACCATATTGATATGTGTTTTTGTATCCATTTACAATAACATCAACAGAATCTATATCTTCTGAGATAGCATTATCTGCTTGTTCTCTTCTGAAAATTCCTTGGTTATTATTTGTAATACATTCTAGACCTGTATTTTCATATGCTGATTTCCATCTTTGTGCAATATTATATTCAGATTTATTTGTTGTAGATACTACAGCATATTCATGGTTTTTATTTAATGCAGCATCAGTAATATTTAATATTTTCTTACCATTACTATTGTTTTCATATTTATATGCCCATTTATCATTATATGTTGCAATATGATTTTCTTTATCAACAGTATATGATAATCCATTATTATACAATGTATTATACCCTGTTGAACTGTTTTGCCAAATTTCAGCAAAATCTTTATTTACAGTTTCTCTATCTCTAGTTTTTGTTGAACCTTCTGCTATGCTTCCTTTTGTAGGAACTTCTTCAGCTTTAGAAGATTCATCATCTCTATTTGTATAATCCCATTTTGTAGCAACTGTTGTAAATTTCAATCCATCATACTCAAATTCAATATAATATTTGCCTAAGTCTTGTATTACAAGGTTACCATTTTCATTTTCTGCTTTACTTGTAAAGTTATTTCCATTTACACTAGGTTCTTTACTTCCCCAATAATCTTTATTTTCATAACCATTATCGAAAGTTCCTGGTTGTTCTACACCGTTAATGTATTTCTTTCCATTAACAATCTTAGTACCAAACTCATAGTAACCATTTTCATCTGTTAAAGCTTTTGCAATAATAGAATCATTATTACCATCAGTTTTGTGTAAATATACTCTAATTCCTTTTACTAAAGCATCTGACTCTTCTTTATAAATACTGTCTCCAGTATTACTCTTTGCATCAGCAATATCTTCCCAAACATATCCAGATGCACGTATATACATTTGCTCATTTTTGATTTCTACATCATATCCTTTTTTACTAGATGTATCTTCTGTTTCTGTTGAAGGCATTCTAGTTAATGTAACCCATCCATCTGGTGCATTATTTCCATAATCTACCCTGAAATTCTTATATTTATCATTGTCTGATAAATATCCGTAATTTTCATTTTTTACTTCTTCAAGATGATATTTAATAATATCTGCACCATTTGTACTCATCAATAAGTTGTATATTTCAAGTCTTCCATTTTCTCCTGTTATAAATGTTGTAGCATCATTTACGTTTGAAACATAGTCAATGTCTTTAATGTATACTGTTCCTTTAACTTCCTTCTCCCAGTTTCCATTTTCACTAGTTTTAATTCTTACATATTTATTATCTATGTTTTTGTATCTATTTTCAGCATGAGAAATATCTTTATCTCTTTGTGCCTTTAATATAAATGATACATTTGGAAGTTTTTTATCTGTATTTCTACTATCTACTTTTTCAATGAACAAGTTAGATGTTTGTTTTACGTTTAATACATTTACATCTAATCCGCTTCCACCTGTTGTCTTATCTGTTTCTTGTGATTTTTGTCTATTAGGTTTTGTCCATCCACGTGCTTTTACTCCATCTTCTGAATTTATATCTGTCTTATCATTATCTGTTACAGTTCCATCTCCATTTTCATTATCTTTTGTTGAGAAATGTACTGTATAGTTATTGTAATTTCCTTTTTCTGCAACCCATCCATAATATGGATTTGAAATTTCTTCTAGATGATACCATATTTTATCAGCACCATTTGTACTAATTAATATGTTATGGATTTCTAATCTACCATTATCATCTGTTATAAATTTTGTTGCATCTTTCATGTCTGTAACATAATCTATATCAACTATTCTTACAGATCCTCTTACTTCTTTTTCCCATTTTCCATTTTCACTTGTTTTTATTCTTACATATTTTTCATTGATGTCTTTATATTTGTTTTCTGGGTGAGAAATTTCTTTGTCTTTTTTAGCTTTTAGTACAAATTCTACATTTGCTAACTTTTTATTTGTAAGCAAGCTATCTGTTTTATCAATTAGTATATTTGCAGTTTCCTTCAAGTTTCTAACTGAAACATCTACACCTGCTGTACCATTAGCTTCTGTTTGAGTTGAAGCTTGTCTATTGGCTTTTACCCATCCACGAGCTTTTACTCCGTTTTCTGAATTTATATCTGTACTGTTGTTATTTGTTACAGTTCCATCACCTTTTCCAAGTCCAGATTCTGAATCATATTTATCATTTGTATCAAATGTTACTGTATAGTTGTTGTAATTTCCATTTGGATTTCCAACTGGCTTTTCGGCTACCCATCCATAATGTGGATTTGAAATTTCCTCTAAATGATAATAAATTCTGTCATCACCATTTGTACTCATTAATATATTTTTGATTGCTAATTTACCATTATCATCTGTTACAAATTTTGTTGCTTGGTTAAAATCACTAACATAATCAATCTCAACAACTCTTACTGTTCCTTTTGCTTCTGTTACCCAATTTCCATTTGTGCTTGTTTTTATTCTTACATATTTATCATCTATGTTTTTATATTTGCTATCTGGGTGAGTAACATCTTTATTTCTTTTAGCTTTTAATACAAATGTTACATTTGATAATTTGATATTATTTTGGTCTGTATCTGTTTTTTCAACAAATATATTTGTTGTTTGTTTCCAGTTAAGAACTGAAAGGTCAACACCAGAACCACCTTTAGCTTTATCAGTTTCTGTTGATGTCTGTCTATTAGATTTTATCCAACCACGATTTAAATTTCGTTTTAAATCAGCTGTAATCTCATTATTTGTTACAGTTCCATCTCCACTGCCTAAAGCTGTTTCAGATGTATATTTATCACTTGTTTTAAATGTTACTGTATAGTTGTTGTAATTTCCTTTTGAATTTCCAACAGGACTTTCTGCAACATATCCATAATTTGGATTTTCAATTTCTTCTAAATGATAATATATCCTATCTGCACCATTTGTACTCATTAATATATTATGGATTTCTAATCGTCCATTATTATCTGTTACAAATTTTGTTGCTTGTTTTATGTCTGAAACATAGTCTATATCAGCAATTCTTATTGAGCCAGATACTTCACTCATCCAGTCACCATTTTCACTTACTTTGATTCTTACAAATACCTTCTTGTTTTCACCGTCAACAGGTAATGAATTTCTATATTTGTTATCTGGTGCTGAAAGGTCTTTATTTCTCTTAGCACTCAATACGAATGTTACATTTGCTAATTTTATTCCGTTTTGTTCATTATCAACTTTATCTATTAAGATATTTGTTGTTTGTTTCCAGTTACGTACAGAAACATCTACACCTGAGCCACCTTTAGCTAAATCTGTTTGAGTTGAAGCTTGTCTATTAGCTTTTACCCATCCACGATTTTCTCTGTCACTTAAATTATCTGAAATTTGTGTATTTGTTACAGTTCCATCTCCTGTTCCAAATGCATTTTCTGTATAACTATCATTTGAACTAAATGTTACCATATAGTTATTGTAATTTCCATGACTATTTCCAACTGGGCTTTCTGCAACATATCCGTAATTTGGATTTGAAAGTTCTTCTAAATGATAATATATTCTATCATCACCATTTGTGCTTATTAATATATTGTGAATTTCCAATCTTCCATTAGCATCTGTTAAGAATTGTGTTGCTTGGCTTATGTCAGAAACATAATCTATATCCACTATTCTTATAGAACCTGTTACTTTTGTTTCCCAGTCACCATCTTCACTTGTTTTTATTCTTACATATTTATTATCAATATTTTTGTATTTGCTATCTGGATGTGTAATGTCTTTATTTCTTTTTGCTTTCAATACAAATGCTACATTTGCTAATTTAACATTTGATTGTTCATTATCAATTTTATCAATTAAAATATTTGTTGTTTGTTTCCAGTTGCGTATTGAAATATTAAGTCCTGAACCACCAGATGTTTTATCTGTTTCTTTAGATGATACTCTGTTTGCTTGTGCCCATCCACGTTTTGCTACTGTATTTAAATCTGAGGTAATATTATTATTTGTAACAGTACCATTATCAGAATTTGTTGCTTCAAATGTTACAGTGTAATTGTTGTAATTTCCTTTTGAATTTCCAACAGGACTTTCTGCAACCCATCCATAATTTGGATTTGCAACTTCCTCTAAATGATACTCTATTTTATCAGCACCGTTTGTACTAATTAATAAGTTATAAATTTCTAATACACCATCTGTGTTATCTACTTTACCAGTAACAAATCTTGTTGCTTGTTTAATATTGCTAACATATTCTATGTCTGTAATTCTTACTCTTCCTTGTACTTTTGTTTGCCATCCAGCACTTGTTTTAATTCTTACATATTTATTGTCTATGTTTTTATATCTGTTTTCTTTATGAGAAATATCTTGTTGTCTCTTAGCTTTCAATACAAATTCTACATTATTTAATCCAAAATTTGTATTATCTTTGTCTGTCTTTTTAATTAATATATTTGTTGTCTGTTTTAAGTTAAATATTGTAATATGAAGTCCTGAACCACCTGAAGTTTTATCACTTTCTTTAGATGATACTCTATTTGCTTTTGCCCATCCACGTGCTTTTATTCCATCTTCTGAGCTTATGTCTGTGCTATCATTATTTGTTACTGTACCATATATAGCATCTGTTGCTGCAAATGTTACTGTATAGTTATTATAATTACCTTTTTCTGCAACCCATCCATAATTTGGATTATCAATTTCTTCTAAATGATACCAGATTTTATCTGCACCATTTGTACTTATTAATAAATTATGAATTTCTAATTTTCCATTTTGAGTTACAAATCTTGTTGCATCATCTTGATTGCTAACATATTCTATATCTTCTATTTTTATTGAACCTTTTACTTCTTTTTGCCAACTTCCATTTACTTTAACTTTTACATATTTTCCACTAATATCTTTGTATTCATTTTTTGAATGAGATATTTCTTGGTCTTTTTGTGCTTTTAATATGAATTTAACTCCATCTAATTTATTATTAGCACCTGTTGGATTATCTGTATCTGTTTTTTCAATTAATATATTTGTAGTTTGTTTTACATTACGAACTCCAACAGTTATACCTCCTGTACTACCATAGCTTGTTTTATCTGTTTCTTTAGATGATGCTCTATTTGCATCTACCCATCCTCTTTGCAATATTTTTTCAAAGGCTGTATCTGTATTATTTGTTACAGTACCTCCAGTAGTAGCATCAAACATTACTGTATAGTTATTATAATAGTTAATTCTATTGTTTTCAGCTTGTTCTATTGGTTCTTCTGCAACCCATCCATAATTTGGATTTTTTAATTCTTCTATATGATACAAAATTTTATCTGCACCATTTGTACTCATTAATATATTGTTTATTTCTATTTTTCCAGATGAATCTGTTACAAATCTTGTTGCTTTATCATAATCTACATATTTTATATCAATAGCTCTAGCAAATCCTGTTATTGTCGTTCCTTCTTGCCATCCAGCAGATGTTTTTATTTGAACATATTTTGTTGTGTCTCCAACTGGAATATATTTATATGGATTTTCTGGATGTGCTATATCTGTATTTCTTTTTGCCTTTAATACAAACACTACATTTCCTAGTTTTGTATTATGATTATCATAATCTGTTTTGTCAATTTTTATATTTGTTGTTTGCTTCTTATTATAAACATTTAGCTCTGCACCACTACCAGCCGATGCCATATCTGTCTGCACAGAGTTTCCTCTTTCTAGTTTTACATAGCCAGTTTTGTCTTTTGATGTCATTGTTCCACCATCTTTAGCATCAAATGTTACTGTATAATTATTATAATTTCCAGATGAATTTCCTTCTGGCTTTTCTGCAACCCATCCATAATTTGGATTTTCAATCTCTTCTAAATGATATTGTATTCTATCTTTACCATTTAAACTTACTAATAAGTTTTGAATTTCTATCTTTCCAGCTGAATCTGTTACAAACAATGTTGCTTGGCTAGCATCTGATGTAAATTTAATTTGTCTCTCACTTGCGCTTATATCTTCTGTAATACCTTTTGGATCATATACTCTATCATCTATTCTAGCACTTCCTGTTATTTTATTTGCATATCCATCAGAACCTTTTTCTACATTATTTCCAGAAGCTTTTATTCTTATATATTTATTGTTTATTTCTTTGCTTCCTTTTGTATTCCCATCTACTTTAGCAACTATTCTAAATGTTACTCCTGGGAGTAATTTATTATGTTGATCATAATCTTTTTTGAAAATATGTAAATTCTGTGTAAGTTTATCATTTGTTATTGTTACACTTGTATATTTATAGTCTGAATTTTTCCATGGCTCGTAAGCAGTAGCAGTAGTTTTTTGTCTTTCTACTTTTATTTCTACTACATCACGTCTTTGACCGTTCACTTTCATTACACCAGAACCATCATCTTTATAGTATTGAGCATATCCATAGTTATTGCTATATAATTCATATAATTTATATGTTATCACCTCTACAGAGTCTTGATAGCCTTTTGAACTAACCAGTAAATTGTCTAGTTCTACTATTCCAGATTTATTTGTTGTAAGTATTGTTGCTTTATTTTTATCAGTAGTATATGCTATATCAGAAACTTTTACTGTTCCTTTAACTCTCTTTGCCCAAGTCCCAGTTGTTTCTTGAAGTTTGGTTATTGTTTCTCCTCTTTGATCTTTTAAACCTTTAATACTATTAATATCATGTGCTTCATAACTTGAATCACTTGATACTCTTTCTATTTGTAAAATAACATATCTCTCTACAGATGATGAACCTTCTTTTGCTTTCAATAAAAATTCAACATTTTGTAATGGTCTGTTTTGATCTGTGTCTCTTTTATATATACGTAAATTTCCTGTTTGACGTTTATTTTCCACATCAAAATGTGTTTCCGCCCAAGCACGGTTCATATTACCAGATATCACTGTTGTCTTAACTTGAGTATATTCATATCTATTAGATTTGTCTTCTACAAATGTGTAATCTCCCCATCTCAAATTTCCTATAGCTATTGCACATTCACTATTTGTTGCTAATCTAGTTGCATTTGCCTTTGTAGCACCGAAATTTGCCAAATAATATTTTCCATTTGCAAATACTAATGCTTGAGCATTTTTATTATATATATGATATTTATTACAATTAATATATTCTCGTGGATAGTGTGGGAAAAATTTATCATTATTATTATTTTGTTGATCATATGAATTATAGAAATCTCCATTTACACCACCTGAACCACAACTGTAATCAGGTTCTGAACCATCAGGCTTCATTATTTTGTCAAATGTTATCCAGCCAGCCGTATCATCTTGTGTTAATTTGTCTATCCTTTTACCATTTAAATCTGTTAGCATTAAGTAATCATTTCTATTTAAGTTTTTTCCTCTCAATAATAAGAAATCTGCATTATTCATAGGAATACCTGTTTTGTTTTTTGAATTCCATACCCATTCAGGATCTTTTTTATGTAATACTATTGACGTTGGTGCTCTCCATGGTCCTTCCCACTCAACAGAACCTTCCCATACTGTTGAAGTTGGAACTGTTATTGATATATCTCCTTCGTCAGTTTTACGTTCCATTTTTTGATGTGATGCTGTCGCATTTATATCTGCTGTTACTTTTACTCCTATTTTTACTGTTACATCTTTTAAAGTTTCATATTTTAATGACATTCTTACTTTTGTAACATAAACTACATCTTTTCCAACTCTTATATAAAATGGACCTGCAATATCACTGCCATTTGCGCTGTTTGGTTTTGAAATCCCATATTTACCTGTCTCTATTCCTATTCCCTCTTGTGCAGTTACTAAATCATCAGATTTTACTGTAACTCCAGTATGCATTGAACCATCTCTTGTCATATAATCAATTGTTACCCCATAAGAAAGTTTAGCATAATTTGTATTTATATACTTATCATAATTTATCTTAAAACATGGGTCAAAAGGTCCAATTGTATTAATGCTATTATTATTATTATAAAATTCAACTCTATTTTTATCAGGATTATCTCTATCTAGTGTTAAATCAGGCTCATTAGAATATGTATAACTTTTATTTCCTTGTTCCACAACTATAAAATAATCAGTATCAATATTTGGAAATGGTTCTCCATGATTTACACATGAAAAATCATAGCCATTAGATGTTGTTGCTGTATTTCCTACAGCCTGACTTGGATCGAATCCTTCATTAAATGGTTCAGTTTTACCAGTATTATGTCCTTTTATTTTTGCACCATAATCTAATGTTGCAGAATCATATCCACCATGTAAAACATTATATGCATAAATGGTATATGCTGTATTTCCAGTTTTACTAATATATGCATTTGGCGTTCCTGAACTTGTCTCTGTCATTCCGTTAGCTATTGATATTCCTGTACCACCAATAACAAAAATTAATGATACTATTGCAAACATTCTAAACATTTTGTTTTTCTTAGCAAGAATAATAACTAAAATAATCAATCCTACAATCATTGAACCTGTAGCAATTACTATCATAGCTTGTTTTACACCTGTTGTAAGACCTATAATAACTTCAACTTTAGAAGTATCGTTATCTTTGTTATTATCTTCTACTGCTTTTTCATTACTACTCATATCAATATTTGCCACATTTTCAATTTTTCCAACATTGTTTGAATTCATTGTTTTTATGAAAACTATTGTTACTTCTTTGCTTTCTCCAACTCCAATTTTTTCGCCAGATAAAGCAATTGTATATAATTTTCCGTCTTTTTCATACCAATTTGGATTTAATTCTGAGTGGAACTCTAATCCATCTGGAATATTATCAACAATCATTCCAACTTTTCCTTCAAGTTCCCCTTTATTGGTAACTACCATTTTATATTCTAAAATTACTGTTGCTCCATTTATGTATTTTGAATTTATTTCAACCTTTGCTAATTTTTTATTATTATAATCATATGTTTTAGTACCTTTTTTTGTTTGAACAGTAATCTTGCTAATATATTTTTGTAATTCCATATCAAATGATTTATTTTTAATTACACCAATATCTATATTTTTCAATGTACTTTTTGCTGTTAATGTATCTGTTAAACCTGCAATTGTTTCTTTTCCTTCTAATAAAACATTTTTTTCTATTGCATCAGAGTTCTTTGTAGAAGAAACTCCTTGTTTTTGATATTCTGTTAAACTATATGTTTTACTGTCATATAAAAATACTACAATGTATTCTCCTTTTGTAATATTAGTGAATTCGTATTCACCTTTTTCATTTGTTGTTGCTCTAATTGCGGTACCATCTTTATATACTAATTTTTGTGCTGAATAATCATATAATAATACATCCATATTACTATATAATTTTTCTTCATCATCTCTTTTACCATCTTCGTTTTCATCAATCCATGATACACCTGAAATTGTTATTGTTTCAGATGGTATAGGATTGTCTGGTGTTGTTGGATCTTGTTTTTTGCTTACTGTTACTGTACATTGAGCTGTTTTTCCACCATCTTCTGTTGTTACTGTTATTACTGCTGTTCCTTCTCCTCTTGCTATAACATTTCCATTTCCATCTACCGTTGCTACTTGATTGTTATTAGATGACCATGTTATATTTTTATTTGTTGCATTTTCTGGTAAAATTGTTGCTCTTAAAATTCTATTCTCACCAACATTTAAACTTATATTTTCTGAATCTAAGGCTATTCCTGTTACTTTTACTTCTTGTTTTTCTATTACGTATACTTCACAGTTTGCCATTTTTCCGCCATCTTTTGTTATTACTGTTATTATTGCTTTACCTGCACTTTTAGCTACAACTTTACCATTTTCATCTACTGTAGCTACTTGAGAATTGTTTGATTTCCAAGTTACACTTTTATTTGTTGCATCTTCTGGTAAAATTGTTGCTTGTAATGTTCTATCTTTTCCTACAGTTAAACTTATTTCTTTAGCATCTAATTTTACTCCAGTTACATTAACAATACTTGGATCATCTTCTCTTAAAACTGTAACTTCACAAGTTGCTGTTTTTCCTCCATCTTCTGTTGTTGCTGTTATTACTGCTTTTCCTTCTTTTTTACCTGTTATTTTTCCATTTTGGTCTACTGCTAATACTTCTTCATTATTTGATGACCATGTTACATTTTTATTTGTTGCATTAGTTGGCTCAATAGTTGCAATTAATATTCTTGTTGCATTAACTTTTACTGTTATTGAATTTGTATTTAAATTAACATCTGTTACAGCTACTTTGTCTGAACTTGGATTTTGATTATCAGCAACAGTTACTTGGCAAGTTGCTGTTTTTCCTCCATCTTCTGTTGTTACTGTTATTGTTGCTAAACCTGCACTTTTAGCTATAACATTTCCATTTTGATCTACTGTTGCTATTTCTGAATTACTTGATGACCATGTTACTTTTTTGTTTGTTGCATCTTCTGGTAAAACTGTTGCCTGCAATGTTCTGTTTGTTCCAACTTTTAATCTCATTGCTTGTAAATCTAAATTTACACTAACAACCTTTTTATCTCCTGATTCAGCCTCTTTTGTAACTGTTACTTTACAAGAAACTGTTATTCCACCATCTTCTGTTGTAGCCATTATATTTGCTACACCTTCAGATTTTCCTGTTACTCTTCCTTTTTCATTTACCATTGCAACTACAGGATTGCTTGATGTCCATATTACTGTTTTGTTTGTTGCATTTTCTGGAACTACTGTTGCTACTAAATCTTTAATCTCGTCAATTTTTAATTCAAGTGTTTGTGCATTTAATGTAATTCCTTCTACTCCAATTGTACCTGGATCTATTTGTTCTTCTTTTGTTACTGTTACTTTACAAGATGCATACATTCCACCATCTTCTGTTATTACTGTTACTGTTGTTGTTCCTACAGCTTTTGCTGTTACAATTCCATTTTCATCAACATCTGCAATTGTTTTATCATTTGTCTTCCATATTACTTTTTTATTTGTTGCATTTTCTGGCATTACTGTAGCATTTAATTGTATATTTTCATTAACCTTTAAATTTACAGATTGCGTACTTATAAATACACCTGTTACAATAACTTCTTCTGGTTCTGGATTTGGGTCAACTGTATCATCTATTACTGTAACTTCACATTCTGCTACTTTTGCTTCATCTTCTGTTGTTGCTGTTACTATTGTTGTTCCTACAGCTTTTGCTGTTACGTTTCCAGCATCATCTACACCTACAACAGAATAATCCTCAGATGCCCAAATTATATTTTTATTATCTGCATTTTCTGGTGTTACTGTTGCAACTAATTTTTGGCTTGCCCCAACTTTTAATGTTAATTTAGTATTATCTAAAGTAATTCCTGTTACTTTTACTGTTTCTGGTTCTTCTGGATCAGGATTCTCAGGTTCATCATATTTTATTACTGTATTTGTTAAACTTGCTGTTTTTGTTTTTATGTAATCACCTGATACGTCTACCTTATTTGTTGCATCTTTATTTTCATATATCATTCTTGCTCTAGCTTTTATCTTTAATGTTATTGTTTTTCCTTGAGGAATAATTAACTCTTTGTCTATATTTGCAACATCTTCTGTTTCTTTATCTACTAATGATAATTCTTGTTCTTGTTGTATTTCTGTAAAATTTTCTACATTTTGTGTTATTAATGGTTCATCTTCATCTTTTACTTTTGTTATTTCTACTTTATAATTATTGTATGATACAGAAACAGGAGTTAATTCATATGGTATATAATCTTTAACATTCACTCTGCTATATGTTGTGTACCATTGTCTTGTTTTTCCTATATTTTTTATATTAACTGTATATTCTATCTCGTCATCTTGTCTTAATTTTTGTCCTTCTTTATTTGATGACATAGTAACTTCTACACCTTCTACATAACCAGTTGAAGTTGTTTCATTTGAAAGATATACATTAGATGCTTTTGCTGTTGCAACTGCTTTTAATTGATATTCAAAATCATTGTCTTCACTATACTCATTTACATTTCCTCTTATCCAAATCTTTTTCTGTTCACCTTTTGCTAGTTGACTTATAGTATGTCTCCACATATTTCCATCAAAGCTTCCATAATTATCATCAACACTACTAATTTCGAAAAATGCTGAAGCTTCAAATGTTAAGTCAACATCTGTTAAATCTTTACCAGATATGTTTTCTACAACAAACTTATATGTCCAATCATTTTTTCCGGTCCCTACTGCTACACTTAGTTCTGTTTTTATTTCAGCTTGTTTAATTTGTAATTTATTGCTAAAGTCATATTGTGTTGCTCCTATTACCATTTGGTAATTTACACTAGATACTTTTGATTCTTCTGTATCTTCTAAATCATTTATTCTTAAATCGAAACTATTTTCAACTGTTTCTCCTGCTTTAATGTCATTTAAATTAATATTTATTTTTTTGCTTGATTGAGCATTATATTCATATATATCATATCTTTTATAATATCCATATTTTTCATTATAATCACAGTCTTTTTGATTTAAAACAACCCATGTCATTTCATTTGGTATGTCAATTGCAAATTTTACAGATTTTGCAGATGTATTTGTATTTGTAACTTTTATTGTGTTATTAACAATTTGTTGTTCATAAACTGTTCCTTCTTCTGGAATAGATTGATTTCCAACTTTTCTAGAAATTTCTACTCTTATTCCGTCTTTCTCTATTACTTGTACATAATTTTGGTCTGCAGAATATAAAACTGGTGTTGCAACTACAATTTTATTTACAAGTGATATTGTTAATTCATCATATGTTTTTCCTTGTTCAGTATATACTGTTCCTTTTGCATTTTCATTTGTATATGTTGTTTTTACTACTTTCTCTGTTGTTTCTAGTGATTTTCTTAAATACACTTTTAATGGAACAACTACATTTACTCCTCCTGCAATAGTGTTTTGTTCATAATTTTCTTGACTGCCTTTTAATGTTATTTTTATGGCTTTATTTTTGTTTTCATTTACTATTACTTTTGCTTCTTCTATTTCAAATTTTAGATTATTATATACTAAGTATGGTTCTGTTATTATTGCTTCTTCTACTTCACTTGGTAATTCAACTGTAATTGTTGGATTTTTAAATAAGCTATCTTTTGAAGTATTTGTTTTTAATATTGTTGTAAGAATCACTTCATTTACTGCATTATTTGCCCATGTTTTATTATCAAGTTTTGTTTCTATATTTGAAATAGCATCTTTTATTTGAACTGTATTTTTTTCTACAGCTTGATATACTTTCTTGTCTTCTGTTGCTTTATTCTCTGTTACTTTACTTTCTGAATTTTCTTGTTGAGTTTGAATTGTATTATATCCCTGTGCAATCATATATGTATTAATCTTATTATATGTTAAATCTTTCATGTCTGAACTAATACATTTTGTATTTTCAAATTCTACAATTCCTTCTTTTTCTATACCTGTTAATTTTATTACTATATTTTGTATATTATCTTCATATTTTATTGTTACTTTTCCATTTTCATCTGTTTCTGTATCTTTATTTATTGTTTTTAAAATTTTTCCTGCATTATTTAAAATGTCTAAACTTGCTTTTTCTCCAAATGTATTTATAAATTTAGCTTTGTCAATACTTGTTTCTTTATATGTTAACATGCTTGTGTCATCTAATTCTTGTTCATCATTTTCGAATTTATTTATCCATGTCATCATATATTTTTGTGCTAAATCTTTGTTACTTATCTCTATTTTAGCTGTTTCTTTATATGTTGTTTCATATTTATTATTTTCATTAAAACTATTTGCTTCTATATAACCATTATAAATGTCTTCTGTTTGATATTCTGCTGATATAATATCTCCTATTTTTTCTGTAATTTTGCCTTCTTTTTCCACTTTTGATAAAACCTTTGTGGAATTCTCGTCATTTAATGTTACTTCTACATTAGCTCTTACTTTTAAATCTCTTTCTTCATTTGTAGCACTATAACATTCTTCTCTATAAATACAGATGATATCATATTCATCTCTTGCATCAACAACATTATCTTTATAGTCTTTGTTTTCTGCTGTTATTGTTAAAATACCTGTACTTGCATGGTATTCGTACTTAGCACTTTTTTCGCCATTTGTTGCTTGTGTTGATTTAGTTATTACTTCTACTCTACTTGGTTTATAGTCTCCTACCCATGGTAATTCCATTGTTACACTTGTTTGCTTAAATGGAACATAGTCTACACCTTCAGCTAATTTTAAACCTGTTTTTAGGTTAAATTGTACTAAAGTTCCTTTACTTCCACTTTTGCTTTCTTGACCATTTACTGCTGTAGTATTAAAGTTTTCATATTTAGTTAAATTAAGCTCATTTATTGCTTGTCTTTTATCCTCTTCTTGGGCTTTTTCAACTGCAGTTTGAACCGCTTCTACTGCTTCTGAAACTACAAGCATTAGTGAACTGTTTAATAATAAAACTATTAACATTAAAATACAACACAATTTCTTTTTCATCTGTTTTTCCTCCATTATTTATTGCAGTATTCTTTCTATATATTCATATATAATAATGATACTTTTTTTACGGATACTAGTCAATATAAGCCTTTTTTGTAACTTTTGTAATATTTTTTATGCCTTTACGGAACCTCATTTTTCGAAATTTATTACAAAAATATTACATTTTTTTATCTTTTTTTCGTGGTTCTTGTAATATTTTGAGCTTTTCCTTAGGGCAAGGCGAAAAAACAGTGCCAGGCACAAAACTACCCTAAAGGTAATTTTATACCTGACACTTTCTTATAATTAGTTCTTTTTATTCTTTTTTATTAAACAGATTCCCACTGCTATAATAATTAATACAACTGTAGAACTAATTAATATTATATTTGTATTTACCGTATGTTGGCTAATACCAGTTGGAGGTGTAATTACAAGTCTTACTTCTCCATCGTCACATTCATCTGGAGTTCCTGTAGATGGATTATGATTTCCTGGGGTTGTTGATGAAAAATCAAATGGACTTATTATCTTTTTAAATGTTTCTATTATTTCTGCATGGTTATCTAATACAACTCCTGTTTCATTTACTGCTAATAATTTACTAGCATATAATTTTACTATAGTAGTTCCTCCTGGTTGATTGTATTCTGTAGGTGGCGCTATATTTCCTATCTTATCTGTTTCAAGTATTGTATATCCTTTTCCTTGGTTTTCTAAATCTTTTAGACCATTTTTTTCTTGATTTTCATATACACTGTTTTTATCTATATAAGCCCTTTGGTCATAAAGTGATAATAAGTTATCAGCTGACAATTCATTCCATTTTACATCATTTTCCAAACTCTTTTGTTTGTCTAATACCAATCCGCCTGACATGTAATCTACTAATTTAAATATAACATTATCTAGTATTTGTCCGCCTTCTTTGCTTCCCCAATAATAGTAATTTGTGTTTTCTCTATAGTCATAATCTATTTCAGAATAGTTTGTTATTTTTATTCCATACTCTACAATTACTGTAGCTCCCTGAACTAATTCATGGTCTATTTCGGCTACAACTAATCTATTCTTTCCATTTTCTCCTCCTAGTGCCTTGACATAACTTAATTGAGACTCATATGGATTTCCTGATATTAAGTTTTGTCCATTTGCTAAAGTTACTGTTAAGTTAGTAATTGTTTTATCCACATTTATTTTTTGTTTTGGTCTTTCTGTAATTCCAAAATCTAAATATGGTACTACTGCATAAAATGTTGGAACTCTTTTTGCTTTTCCATTTTCATCTAATAATACAATTTCATCATTAAAGTCAAACTCATCTTTGTAGTCTGTCCATGATATTTTATCTGAATTTGTTAGATTTGTTTTTCCATTATTTTCAACAAAGAAATCAAATATTCCTGATTTTGCAGTCATTTTCAATGAACCGTCTGTATAATTTCCATAATATACATCGTCAGATGTTTCTCTTAAATCCATAGATGTGTCTATTGCAGTACTTGTTCTCGTAGTCTCCGTTGTTTCATTTGCATTTGTTATTATCCAATCTACATCTCCGAATTGTAAAGCATTTTTTATATTATTAGATACAACGATTGTTGATTTATAATCTCTTGCATCTATTATTTTATCATTATTAATTGTTGTATATTTATTTGTGTCAATTTTTCCATATTCATATTTTAATTGATAATTTTCAGCAGGAATTACACCTAATAACATATAATTTGCTTTATAATCAGATTCTTCATTATAAAATTTTCCTTTTGAATATTCAATTGCATCATCTTCATTACCTACTACTTGGTCTCCATTTATACTTAATGTATAGATTTTGGCTGTTTTTTCATTCTCACCATCTTTTTCTATTAATTCTACTTTAACATTTTCAACTAAGGTTTCTTTTTCTTCGTATATACCATCACCTAATCTCTCATTTTTATTTACTAATAATTCTTGATCAGATGCATCATCCCATACAATTCCAGATATACCCCTTGTTGGATCTGCCTCATCTATTCCTATTATTAATGATGGTGCATAATCCGTGTCATCTTCAAATGTAGCTAAATCAGTTAATTTTCTATTTTCAGCTGTATATCCTTCTAACTTACTACCATTTGGTCTTGTAATATCAACCTTTGTATTTCCAGTATTTTCAACTCCAACACTTGCATCTTGAGGTGCTGAATCTTTATCTATTGCAGCATAAATTTTTCCAGGGGCGTTTACTCCATCATTTGTTATTTTAGCAATTTTTGCTCCTGCAACTTTAGTATTATCACCATAGTAACTTGAAAATGCTGATATTTCTGATACATTCATCAATGTTGCTCTTTGATGTGCAATTGAAGTCAACGCATCTTGGCTTAAGTGGAATCTTACCATAACTGCTGTTGAACATCCTCGTTCCAATGTTGAATTTAATTTAATATATGCTGCATTGTAATTTTTATCAGCTTTGCTCACTGCCTGTGAGTGAATTGATGTTGATTGAATATCTGCAGAACCCTCAACAATTTGGCAAGAGTCATATCTCTTATCATAATAATTTACTATTTCAGTAATTCTTGATGATAATGTATCTGATTGGTTTTTAACTATAATTTTATATGTTACCCATACATCCATTACAGAAGAACCTTTATTTAAATAATATGCTAAATCTGATTCATATAATGGTCTTGTGTATGTTGTTAAACCTCTGTTACTATAAGAGTTACTATATTTACTTTCAAATTTAACATCTACACCAAAACTATCATTATTTGAGCCATCTATATTTCTTCCTCCATATTTGTATGTATTTAGATACTCTCCAACTCTAACATCAACAGACATTAAGTCTGTAGCAATAGCATTATCTGCTTGCTCTCTTCTGAAGATTCCTTGGTTATTATTTGTAATACACTCTAATCCTGTATATTGATATGCCTCCTCCCATTTATCCTTAATCTTATATCCAGACTCTTGCGTAGAGGCTATGATTGAATAATCATGTACTCTATTCTTAGTAGCATCTGTAATTTCTAATATTTTATTACCGCTACTATTGTTTCCATATTCATATGGCCAATGATCTTTGAATGTTGCAATATTATCAGCAACCTCATAATCTAAGCTATATGTTGCAATATTATCAGCAACCTCATAATCTGAGCTATATTTAGTTGAGGCATTTTGATATATTTCTGTAAAACTATTATTTACAGACTCTCTATCTTTCTTATCACTTCTTCCTCTTTTTACTTCACTAGCTTTAGACAATTCATCATTTTGATCACTATATTGCCAATCTCCTTTTAAGTCTTCGGTTGTAGCAACTGTTGTAAACTTCAAGCCATCATATTCGAATTCGATTTGGTATTTACCTAAATCATCTATTACAATGTTTCCGTTTTCATTTTCTGGATTACTTCTAAATGTATTTCCATTTACATATGGTTTATTGTTACTCCAATAATCTGGATTATTATATCCATCATCAAAGTTACCATCTTGCTTTTCTCCATTGATGTATTTTACACCATCAACTATTTTTGTACCAAATTCATAGTATCCATTTTCATCAGTTACAGCCACTCCAACTGTTTTACCATCTTTAAGTAAGAATACTCTAATACCCTTAATTAAAGCATCTGATGCAGAATCATATATACTATTTAATGTTTGGCTCTTATTATCTGCAATATCTTCCCAAACAAATCCAGATATACGTACATACATTTGCTCATTTTTAATTGTCAAATCTGTATTTAATTTTCCATCTGTTTTGTCTGTTTCATATGATTTGTTTCTATCTAATTCAAGCCATCCATCTGATGTGATTTTTCCTATATTTGCAGTAAATGTTACCCTAAAGTTGTTATAATCTTTTTCATCTGCTAAATATCCATAATTTTCATTTTTTACTTCTTCTAAATGATATTTAATATGGTCTACACCATTTGTACTTAATAATAAATTGTATATAGCAATTCTACCATTTTCATCTGTTGTAAATCTTGTTGCATCATTTATGTTTTTAACAAAATCTATATCACAAATTTTAACTTCTCCTGTTACTTCTTTCTCCCAAGAACCATTTGCTGATGTTTTTATTTTTACATATTTATATGTTGAATTAATTTTTCCATAGTATTTATTAGATTTGTCTGTTATTTCAACATCTTTTTCTGCTCTTAATATAAATGATACATTTGCAAGTTTTTTATCAGCATTTCTGCTATCTTGTTTTACAATACCAAAGTTACCTGTTTGTTTCAAGTTTAATGCAGTTACTTCAAAACGTCCTGTTCCATTTTTCTTATCTGTATTTGGACTTGTTTGTCTGTTCATATCAACCCATCCACGTTTTGCTATTTCATCTACATTTGTAGATTCATTACTTGTAACTGTTCCATCATTATCTGATGAAATAAATGTTGTTGTATAGTTATTATATGTACCTTCTTCTGCAACCCAACCATAGTTATCATTTGCAACTTCTTCAATATGATATTCTATTTTATTAGCTCCATTTGTACTTATCAATAAGTTACTTATTTGTATAATTCCTTTTGAATCTGTAACAAATACTGTTGCTTTTTCTCTATCAACAAAATCTAATGCTTTTGCATCATTTTCGCTTCTATAAACTATGTCTTTTACTCTTACAGAACCTTGTACTTTTTTAGCATACTCTCCATCCATTTCCAAGATTTTATCTGTTTGATTTCTATCTGGAATGATTCTTATATATTTATCTGTAATGCCTTCATCTGTAACTACATTACCATTTTCATCTAATAATTTAGCTTTTATTATAAATGAAACATTTGGTAATACTTCTTCGGTTTTTCCATCTTTATTTTTATCTGTATCTACTTTTCTTATGTATAAGTTTCCTGTCTGTTTAATGTTTTTTACTGTTGCTATTGATGTATATTGAGCATTTGATGGCTTCTTATCTGTCAATTCTGAAGATGCTCTATTCCAAGTATACCAATATAAACTTGGTTCACTATCTTCTGTTTGACCTTCAAATCTTACTTTATAATTTTGCCATTTATCTGTATCAGATACATAGCCATAATTATTTGTAGCCATTTCTTCAAATGCATATTTTATACGGTCTTTTCCATTTGTACTAATTTGTAAGTTACTAATTCCTATTTGTCCATTTGAATCTGTAACAAATAATGTTGCTTCTTCCTTATTGTCTGTAAATGCAATTGGCTCTACAGCTCTATCTTCTGCTGTTTTATAAACTTTATCTATTACTCTGGCTTTTCCCGTAATTTTTGTTGCATATCCATCTTTTCCAACTTCTACATTACCAGCACTTTCTACCATTACTTTTAAATATTTTCCATCTATTCTTGCTTTTTGAATTGGATCTTCATATCCATTTCCTTCATATTGTGTTTTTATATAAAATTCTACATTTTCTATTTTTCTATTTTGGTCATAATCTCTCTTGTATATTTCCATATTTGTTGTTAATTTCATGTTTTTTGCAAGTAATGTAAATGCTGGTTTCGCATCATTTCCAGACTTATCTGTTTCTACAGATGTTTGTCTTTTTAAGGTTACCATTGCTGCATTTGATTTTGTAATAGTACCACCTATTGTTCTTACAGAACTTTGGTTACTTGTTTCTCCTTCAAATACTACAGCATATGTGTTTCCATATTTGTCATCTGTTCTTACTGCTGGTGCATATCCATAATTATTTGCCTCTAACTCGATTACTTCATATTCAATGTAATCTCCTCCGTTAGTGCTCATTAATAAATTTAATACACCTGTTATACCATTTGCATCTGTTCTAAATTTAGTTGCATCTGCAAATGAACTTGTAAATCCTATTGGTTCTACTTTTGGATTTTCATTTTCATCATAAGTTTTATCTTTTACTCTTACAATTCCTTCTACTTCTGTTAAATATTTGTTATCTGAATCTTCTGTCATTATTTGAATGTATTTTCCATCTATTTTTTGTTTAAAATAATTATCTCCTTTTCCATTTGCAACATAATGTGCTCTTATTACAAACAAGGCATTTTCTAATCCTCTGTCTTGGTCATAATCTCTTTTATAAATTTTTAAATTTGCCGTTAATTTTTTATCTAATACAGTTAAGTTTCCAGCCATTGTTGTACTATTTTTATTTGTTTGAGTTGAAGTTAATCTATTTAAAGTTAAAACAGCATGTGCTGAATCTGTTGCAGTACCTTCATTTAATTCATATTTACTATTATTTGAAGTAGAAAATTCATAATCTACTGCGTAGTTCTTGCCTACTTTTCCATCTTCTCTTATTGATGGAGCATATCCGTATCTATTAATAGAAATCTCATAAATATCATATTTGATTCTATCATTTCCATTTGTACTCATTAATAAATTTTGTAAACCTATTATTCCATCTGCATCTGTAATGAATACAGTTGCTTTATTGATGTCACTTGTATATGCAATTGATTCTTTTATATTAGCTGAATTTTCATTTGCACTATATATTTGATCTTTTACTCTTGCCATACCTGTTATAGTTTTTGCATATCCATCTGCTCCAATTACTGCATTAGAGCCACTATCAATCATTATTCTAATATATTTACCATCTATTTTTGCTTTTTGATTTGTGTCTTCATATCCATTTCCATCATATTCAGCTTTTATTACAAACTTTACATTTTCCATCTTTTTGTCTTGATCATAATCTCTTTTATATAATTTAAAGTTTGTTGTTAATTTCTTATTAGTTACAGTTAATGTTGACTTTATTGTTGAATTATCAGTTTCAACTGAACTTTGTCTTTGTAATTTAATAAGTGCTGATGCTGATTGAGTACTATTTCCGTTATTCTTTGAATATTGGCTTCCATTGCTAGAACTGAAACTATAATCAACCACATATGATTTTCCTACTTTATTATCAGTTCTTATTGCTGGTGCATATCCATAATTATTAGATTCATTTTCTAATATTTCATATTGTATTTGATCACTACCATTTGTACTTGTTAGTAAATTAACAATTTCGATTATTCCATTACTATCTGTTACAAATTTTGTAGCTTTACTCATATCGCTTGTAAATGCTTCTGGTTCTAGTGCCTGATTTTCATTTACTCCTTCTATTGTTCCTGGAGTATATGTTTTATCTTTTACTCTTACTTTTCCTGTTGCATATGTTGCATATCCATTTTCTCCAGTTATTACATTAGAGCCATTATCTGCTATTATTTTTACATATTTTCCATCAATTTTACTTTGCATATATTGGTCTGAATTTCCATTTCCAATATAATGTGCTTTTAACACAAATTCTACATTTTTTAATGCACTATTAGCATTATCATAATCTCTTTTATAGATTTTTAAGTTTCCTGTAAGTTTTTTATCTGTTACTTCAATTTCAAGACATGTACTGTTGTCTGTAAGTTTTTGTCTATTTAATTTTATAATACCTTGTGAATTACATGTACTTCCATTTGAAGATCTTTTTTGCGTTATATTTATTGTATTATTAGTACTTCCATATTTAATTGAACCATTTGCTTTTACTGGAACTCTTGGTGCATATCCATAATTATTACTTGAAACCTCTATTAATTGATATTGAAATTCTGCTTGATCTATGTATTCAAATCCATCTACTGCAAAATCTCCTTCTCTACCTGTAGTTGCTGTTAATAGATTATATATTTCTATATTTCCACTACTATCTGTCGCAAATTTAGTAGCTTTATATATAGAATCTACAAATGTAAATCCTGTTATAGTTGCTTTTCCTTTAACAGTTTTTGCATATCCATTTTGATATTTTGTTACACCACTAGTTTCAGCGACTTTTACTAATACATATGGTTTTGACGCAATTTCATTTACTGCATTACCATTATAAAGAGTATTACCTACATTTCCTTCTTGGAAACTATAGTATGCATTCTGTAGACTTGCTTTTAGCACAAATTCTACATTTTTTAATCCTTTATTTTGGTCCAAATCTCTTTTATAAATTTTTATATTTGCTGTTTGAGATTGGTTTGCGATAATCCATTCTATAGTTTGAGCAGATTGCATTTTTATTGAACCCCATGTACGTTTACCATTTTCAATCTTTTTAGTTGAAAATCCAACAGATGTTACTAATTTTCTATATTTCCAATTATCGCCTCTTGATGTCTCCATAAATGTGTACTCTGCACAGAATAGATTATTAATAGTAATTTTTCCTTGTGAATTTGTACTTAATTTTGTATTATTACTATCTGTTCCTGTAAAACTTAAGTCAAATGACATTTCACCATTTATTCTATAAGTTGTATTGCCAACCGTATAAGTTCCACCATTTACTACAACTCTTAAAGGATAATTTGGCACTGTATAGTTATAGCCATATCCTTGAACTTTTCTTACTGTTGACGTTCCATCTGTAAATTTTATATTGGTATCTTTCATTGCTGTATATTCCCAGTATTTACTGTTTCCTGGAGAATCACTATGATAGTTATCTGATATCGTCCATGATTTTTCTTTTATTACTAATGGATTTTCTGATGTAATATTAGTAATTAATTGTCCATTAGTTGTAGCTCTAAAATATGTTGATAAAGCTCCGTTATTTCCTAACAAAAATACAAATTCAACTCCTGCTAAAGGTACACGTTTATTGCTAGTTGTAATATTGTCTTCATCTACTTTTATTAATTCAATATTTCCATTTGCTTGCCATCCACCAATTAAATCTATATTATCATATACATCTACATACTCTCTATTTCCTTCTGTTTGTTCTGCACCTATTGTTAATAATCCCATTGACTGAGTTTGTCCATAACATCTTCTAGGATGTCCTGAACCTGTAGCTTTTGTATATACATCTATAGTTGTAGTTGTGTTAGAGCTCTCTTGTATATAATAATGTGCATGTACCGTAAAGTACAATTTACTTACATATATATAGTTACTAGGAATTTTTATCCAAAATTCATCACCTATATTATATGAATGGCTATCTCCAAATTCTAGAAATTGTCCATTTGATATTCCATATCCTAATTGTACATTATTTAATTGTTCAACATAATTTTCTGACTCTGCATTTAAAATGTAATTATGATAATTATCTGTACTTACTGCATTTACATTTACTATAGGTGTATCATACCAGATTCCTTCTGGTCTATTTGTATTTGAATCATCTACACGAAATGGTCCTATTCCTGTACTTCCATCATTTAATTTGGTAAATGTTACTCTTGTTCTGTCATATGCAGTTTTTGATATATCCATTTTATAAGGATTGCCTTTATACTGAGTATTAACCCCAGCTATTGATGAAGATGATGATGCATTTTTAACTCCTGTTATTTCATGAAGTGCATTATCACAAAAATTTGCTCCTGGCATAGTACAGTTAAATAAATAACTTGTTTCTTTACCATCAGATGTAATTCCTACTGCATTTACCCCATAGTGGTTTGTATCTATACCTCTAATATATCTAATTTTAGTTGTACTACCATTTTCAGTAATATCAATTGTTTTTGTACTGGCATTATATTGTATTGTTGCACCAAAACTATTTGGTGTTTTTATAAACATTACTAATCCCATAACAAATACAAATGTCATTATATTTAAAGCTTTACGATTTTTCTTTTTAATAATTAGTACAAAGCTTGCTATTAATATTAAAACAATTCCCATAAGTACACCTATCCATTTTCCTAATCCTGTTGAAATTCCTATTAATACCTCTGCTTTTGAAGTATCATTTGCAGAATTAATATCACTTTGTCCTTTTTCATTACTACTCATTGCAATTTTTGCATTATTTGTAACTAATCCCACATTGCTACTTGTTACTTTTTTAGTTAAAACTAAGTTAATTTCTTTACTTTGTCCTACTTCTAAAGTATCATTTGCAAGTGCTGTTGTAACTAGTCCTTCTGTGCTTGAATACCAATCTGTATTTAATTCTGAATGGAACTCAAGTCCTTCTGGTAAAGTATCTATAATTCTTCCAACTTTTCCTGCTAGTTCTCCATTATTTGTTGCAACAATTTTATATTCTATAATAACTGTTGCACCTTCAACTTGCTTTGAATTTATTTCAAATTTTGCAAATTGTTTGTCTTTATAATCATATGTTTTTGTTTCAGTTTTTGTTTGAACTGTTATTTTATTTACATATTTCTTAATTCCTATATCAAAATCTTTTATTTCTACAAGACCAATATCAATATTATTTTGATTTACTTGTGCATTTAATGTATCTGTAACTCCTGCAAGTCTTTCTTTTCCATCTAATAATACATTTTTTGATATTGCATCATTGTTTTTAGTTACAGGAACTCCAACTGCTTGATATTCTGCTAATTCATATTTTTCTGAATCATACAAAAATATAACAATATATTTTCCCTTTACTATATCTGTAAATGTATAAGTTCCATCACTTCCTGTTATACTCTCTATTGCTTTTCCGTCTTTTGATACAAGTTGTTTGCTTGTATAATCATATAATAATACTCTCATATTACTATAAATTTTTTCTTCACTATCTCTTTTTCCATCTTCATTTGAATCTATCCACGCAATTCCTGATATTGTTACTTTTTCTTCTTCTGGAGTTGGCGTTGGGTCAGGTGTTGGTGTTGGGTCTGGATCTGGACTTGGCTCTGGTGTTGGATCTGGGTCTGGATCTGGACTTGGATCTGGACTTGGTGTCGGATCTGGGTCTGGATCTGGAGTTGGGTCTGGCACTGGAGTTGGTGTTGGATCTGGTATTGGGTCTGGAGTTGGGTCTGGATCTGGGTCTGGATCTGGGTCTGGGTCTGGATCTGGATCTGGGTCTGGATCTGGATCTGGGTCTGGATCTGGATTTGGATCTGGATCTGGGTCTGGGTCTGGATCTGGATCTGGGTCTGGGTCTGGGTCTGGATCTGGATCTGGATCTGGATTTTCAAATCCTGAATCACCAGGCTCTATCGGTGTCCATGGATCTGTTGGTTGATCTGGTGTACCAGGAGTAACTGGTGTTTCTTCTGCTTTTTTAACTATATTAGTTAATGTTTGAGTTTTAGATTTTATATTATCTCCAGAAATCGTAATTTGATTTGATAGTTCTGTGTCTTCTGAAATATCTGATTTTACCTTACCATTTATTTTTAAAACTACTGTTTTACCTTCTGGTATTTTTAATTTTAATTCTGTTGAAATTCCACCATCATCATTTTTATTAAATCCAACACTTGATGTCTTTTCTTCATATGACTCTACTATATGAGGAATTTTTATTCCATTTCCTTTATCCTCATAAACAATTTCTGTATTTATAATAAATTCATTATATTCTATAGTAGCATATTGCAATGCATCTGTAATGAAATCATTTACATTTACCTCTGTATATGTTGCGATTCCACCTCTTGTTTTTCCTATATTTTTCAATTCTACAGTATAATTTATATCATCATATGGATTTAATTCTTTACCATCTTTATCTGATACAACTGTCATTTCTACTGCTTCTATGTTTCCAACACGACTTGTTTCATTAGAAACATATGTATTTATATTATCACCGTAAACAGTAGCTTTTCCTTTTAAAGTATATTCACAGCCGTCGTTTTCGTTTACATCAGATATTTCTCCATTTATCATAATGTATTTATAGCCCTTTAGTTCAGCATTTTCTTCATCTAAAGAATATGGTTCTAATGAATTAATTGTATATGTCCACATATTTCCTTGTATATTTCCTGTTGTATCTAATCCTTTAACTTCTGTTATATTAAATATTGGAGAAGCTTGAAATGCTAATTTTACATTTTTCAATTCTTTTCCAGACATATTTTCAACTTCTATTACATAGTTCCAATCTTTTCTGTCTGTTCCTACTACACATTTTAAATCAACACTTAATTCGGCTTGTTTTATAACATTACTTTTTTGTACATCTGGCAATGTTGAATTGTTTACACTTGCAGAATATACAATAGTTGAATTAACATCATTTGCATCATCATTTAAGTCTTTTACCTTTAAATCAAATTGTTTTTCATAACTTTCTCCTGGAGCTAATTTTATCTGTCCAAAATTAATTTGTTTTGTTTCTTCTTGCTCATAATAACCATATATTGCTCCATTTATACGATCCCAACTTTTATATGTTTCATTCCAAGTATATCCATCTTCTTTTAATTCTACATAAACCATTTCATCAGGAATTTTAGCAATCAAATTTACTATTTTTGTTGAATCACTGTTATTAGTGATTTTGGCTATATTTGTAACTATTTGACGTTCATATAAACTTCCATTATTAGAAATATCTGCTCCACCTACTTTTTGAGAAATATCAAGTTTTATTCCACTTTCCTCATATGTTGTAGTTTGTTCTTGCTCTACTGCCATTGGAACAGCTTCTGCAATTTGATTTATCAAAGAAACTTCTAATTCTTCACATTCCTTGTTATCTTGTTTATATACAGTATTATTAGTATTTTCATTTGTATATGTTAATTTTAATGTATCAGTTTTATTTACTGTCATTGATTTATTTAAATGTATAGTTACTGGAATAACCACATTTGTACCATTTACTAATGAACTTTGTTCATATGTTTTTTGTTCACCTTTTAATTTTAATTTTAAAACTTTATTTTCTCCATTATCTTCTACTTCACATTTTTCTATCTCAAATGTCTTATCATTGTACATTAATGAAGGTGTTCCTATAATTACTTCCTCAATGTCTTTTGGCATTTCTATTGATATTACAGGATTTTTAAACAAACTATATTTTGAATCATCCGCTTTTAAGTTTGCAATCATAACCACATCATTTTGAACATTATTTACAAATGTATTTTTGTCTAAAGTTATTCCTATGTTTGACATAGCTTCTTTTATTTGAACAGTATTTAATTCTGTTGCACTATATACTTTTTTTAATTCTGTTTTTACTGTTTCATCTTCATTCGTAGAAGAAATTAGATTATAACCTTGAGCTACCATATATGTATTAATTTTGTTATAAGCTAAATCCTTCATATTAGAATTAATACATTTTGTATTTTCAAATTCTATAATTCCTTCTTTTTCAACATCAGTTAATCTAATAAATACATTTTGAGTATTATTATCATATTTAACTATTATTTTTCCATTCTCATCAACTTCTGTATCTTTGTTTATTGTTTGTAATACTTTTCCATCTTTATTTAATATTTCTATAGTTGCTTTTTCTCCTAATGTTTCAATCATTTTAGCTTTTTCTATAATTGTTTCTTTATATGTTACCATTGTTGTATCATTTAGTTCTTGTGTATCATTACTAAATTTATTTACCCATGTCATCATATATTTTTGAGCAATATCTTTATTACTTATTTCGATCTTTGCTGTCTCTTTATATAAAGTTTCATATTTATTTTCTTCATTTATACTATTTGCATATATATATCCATTATAAATATCATCTGTTTTGTACTCTGCTGATATAAGATTTCCTGTTTTTTCTGTTACTTTAAGTTTACTCTCTGGTTTTGCTATAAGTCTTGTTGAATCAGTATCATTTAAAACAATTTCTACATTTGCTCTTGCTTTCAATTCTCTTTCTTCATTTGTTTCACTATAACATTCTTTCTTATAAATACAAATAATGTCATATTCATCTCTTGCACCAACTACTTTATCTTTATAATCACTATTTTCTGCTACTATAGTGATAATTCCTGTGCTTGAATGATACTCAGACTCAGCTATTTTTCCACCATTTGTTGCTTGTGTTGATTTGGTTATTACTTCTACTCTACTTGGTTTGTAATCACCTATCCATGGTAAATCTATATTAATACTTGTCTTTTTTATTGGAGTATATTCTGCGTTTTCATCAAAAGTAATTCCAGTCTTTAAACTATATTGCACTAATACACCTTTACTGCCTGTTGTATCTGATCTTGACTCAGTATTCATTGTATTAAAATTCTCATATTTAGTTAATTCTAATTCTCCAACCGCTTGAGTTTTTACTGTCTCTTTTTCCTTATCTGTTGAAGTTTGTATTGCTTCTACCGCTTCAGAAACAATAAGCATTAATGAACTATTTAACATTAGTGCTGTCAATATTAAAATACTGCATATTTTTGCCATCAAAATCTTACTTTTCATGAATCCTCTCTCCTTTTGCATTTTATAATTACATATATTTATTTATATAATAAAATTTTTTTAGCCTTAAGTCAATTAACTTCTTTTAATGCAGTTTTGTAATATATCTTTTCCCTTTACGGATCTTCTTTTTTCTACAACTATTTCTTTTTCTTTACATTTTTATTTCTTTTTTTTAAAACTTTTGTAATATTTTACTATTTTATCTACGGATATAAGGAAAAATAGTGAAAAATTGTTTTATCCAATTTCTCACTATCACACTAATCCATTGTTTGTTTTATTTTTACTAACTCTTTTTTTATAGTATTATATGCTGCCTGTCCAATTGAAGTATTTTTTCCACTTTCATAATCTTTAATTGATTTTTCTATATCTAATATTCTATATCTTTGTACAGAGCCCGTTGTAGCCTTATACATATAAATTGGTATATAATTAATATTATCTATTGAAATCTTTCCTGTCTCACCATTTTTGGTTATTTGTAAATTCAAAATAATTGAATTTCTTGTATTTTCTTTTACCTGTCCTGACATAAAGTTTCCTAAAGAATATATTACAAAGCCATCTTTAGTTGTCCCATCATCTAATGTTATTGTTTTCTTTTCCATTGGCTGTAATACATGTGGATGACTTCCTAATATAATATCAACTCCATTTTTAAATAATAATTCTGCCAACTTTTCTTGTTCTTTGTTCTGTTTTGTTTGATATTCTATTCCCCAATGCATACTTGCACAAATTATATCAGGATTTTCTTTTTTAGCTAAATTAATTTGATTTACTATTAAATCATCATCAATTAAATTTACACTGTAACTTTTATCTGATGCTATATTAATTCCATTTGTTCCGTATGTAAATGATAAAAATGCTATTTTTATTCCATTAACTTCTTTTACTAATACTGTTTCTTGCTCTTGTGCTGACCTACTTGTTCCTGTATGCAAAATTCCTGCTTGATCTAAATAATCTAATGTACTTACAATACCTTTATATCCCTTGTCCATGCAATGATTATTTGCAGTTGACACAACATCTATTCCTAAATCTTTCAAATTTTCAGCTAACTCTTCTGGCGTATTAAATGTAGGATAACTACTATATCCCCTGGCTTTTCCTGCAAATGTCGTTTCTAGATTTCCTATTGCCAAGTCTGCTGAACTTATATAATCTTTTATATCATTAAATACATAAGAAAAATCATATGTTCCTGTGCTTGCTACATATGCATCATTATATTGAGTATTATGACACATAATATCCCCTATAATTGTCATCTTCATTTGTGAATCTTCTTTTGGCTCTTCCTCTACTTTTTCTTCTGGTTTATTTTCTTCATTAGGTAGTTGACTCACATTTTGTTCTGTCTGCTGAATATTATTATTTTGATATTTATTTTTAAAATGCTCATACCCAAATAATATTAAAATTGTAGCTATTGCAATTATAATGAATATTTTAAATATTTTATTTTCTTTTTTCTTCTTCATTAAAATATCCTCCTTGGATATAAAATATCATATTCCGACTTTTTTTGCAATAAAATCAAAAATAAAACTCCAACTCTTTAAAGTTGGAGTTTATATTTTATCTTAATCTAAATACTTTTTTGGTAAAATATATAATTTCTGCTACCATAAATAATCCAATCAATCCTGCTATTAAATATGTTGTAAAATAAGTTGTTGTTCCTGTTGGAGGTGTAATTACAATTCTTACTCTATCATCATCTTGTTGATGTTCACTACTTAATGTTGGTATATAATTACCTGGTTGATATTCTTTTGATACTTGTGCTCTATTATTATCAACTTCTTTTATAGTTCTAGCTATTTTACCATTTATTTGTAATATTTCAACATGATTTTCATATAAATGATTTTCTTCTTGATTTGCTAATTGTCTACTTGCATATATTGTACTTGTTTTTGTTCCACCATTTGGCTCTAGATCTTTAAATGTCTCTGTTGTAAATACTTGTAGTCCGTTTGTTTTTAATGTTTCATATGTTTTATCTGTATCTTCAGTATTTGTTGAATCTTTTGCTGAAATAAGTCCTTCATCTTTTAATGAATCTGCATTATATACTGTCCATTCTTTATTGTCTATGTTTTCCATATTTGGAGAATCATCTCCTACATTGCATACCATTTTTGAACTCATATAATCAGCTACTTTTTCTACAGATTGTTTTATTACATCTAATCCTGAATTATCTCCATAGAAGTAATATCCTGTTCCTTGTTCATAATCATAATCTATTTCACTATAATTTGTTGCTGTTATTGCATACCAAACCTCTAATGTTGCACCTTGAATTAATTCTTGATCAATTTCAATTGATAACAATCTATCTGTTGGTGAATATTGAGCTACTTCTCTTCCATTAGCATCTGTCTTTTGGGTTAATCCAGGAGCTTTAACATAGTTTAGTTTTTCTGTTCTTGGGTCTCCATCGATTAATATTTGTCCATTTGCTAATGTAACTTTTATTCTTGATATGTTTTTATTTATTACAATATTTTCTCTTGGTCTTTCAATTATACCAAAATCAAATACTGACCAATCATGTGCAAAATCTCCACCATTTTCACTAACATTTGCTTGTTGTTCTTGTGTATATTCAACTTGAACTTTAAATGGTTTACTATACGCTGACATATTTACACTATCATTATAGTTACTATATTTTAATGATGGTATTGCCAATCTTTGATTAACATCATCTACAGCTATTGAAGCATCTGTATTTTCATCCATGTATAAGTGCCATTTATCTGAATTATTTCCTTGCATTACTTCTTTTACATTTGATTCTGTAATAATTGTAGATTTATAGTTTCTTGCATTTATAACAGTGTTTCCACCATCTATTGTTGTTTTTAATCCATCTGCATTACCATAAGTATATTTTACAATATAGTTATCTACTACAATACCACTTTCTTCAGCACTTCCGAAAGAATAATTACCTTCAGCATCTGAATATGTTACTGCTAATTTTCTATCAGCTGTTCCTTGAGCTGTCTTATAATACAAGTAAGCTGGTGTTCCATCTGCATTTAGTAGTTCTACTTTTACACCTTCTACACCTTTTTCGTTTCCGTCTTTTATACCATTTCCTAGTCTTTCACTTGCATCAGCTGACTCTTTAGTTTGTTGATCTTCATAAACAATACCTGTCATTGTTTTATAATTTGGATCTTTCATTAATAAGAATGATGGTGCTTTATCTGTATCATCTTCGTATGTATCTTTATTTCCTGGTATTGCTGTTCCTGGTGTTGAATCTTTGTCTAATCCAGCATATTGTTGTCCAACTTTACCTTTTGTTAAAGCTGTTTCTCTTTCTGCACAAATTGTATTTTCCCCATATTGTGTTGTGAATGAGAATATTTCTGAAACATTGTTTAATGTTGCATCATTATTCAATAATCCTTTTATTGCTGATTGACTTATTTCAAATTCTATTCTTATAATATCTGATTTTGTTCCTGGTTGTAAATTAATTGGTGTATTATAATATGCTATCTTATATCCATTATTATTTCCACCTGCTTCTATCCATCCTGTTGCTGTTACAGATCTATCACCTGTATAAATTGTATAATTACTATCAAAGTAATTTACAATTTTATTTATTGTCATTGGCAATGTATCTGACTGATTTTTTACAATAATATTGTATGTTACATATACTTTTAATTCATCACTAGTGTTATAATTTACATATGCAATATCTGCTGGATTTACAGGTCTACTATATTTTTGTTCTATATATTTGTTTTCAAATTTTACTTTGTAATCAAATAATTCTTCATTGTTTTGTATTCCTCTATTTCCATAAATATATGTATATTCTTGATTTTTCATTATTACTCTTACTTTTTCAATATCTGATGTTAAAGCTGCATCTGGTTGTTCTCTTCTTACTAATCCAAGGTTCATATTTTGAATATTCCATTCATATATTTTCTCTTCACCTTTTTTACAATCTCTTGTTGTTGGTCCATCAATTTCATCTGCTGAATAATAATGTACTCCATCATATGAATTAAATTCATTTCCTTTTGGAGCTTTTATTGAATAGCTTCCTAAATTAAAATATGTTGTATCTCCACTAAAGTCTGCTGTAGTTGAATCACCAAAACAGTAAATTTTTACATATAATACGGCATCTTCATATTCTGTATATTTTTCTGTTACAGGTTCTCCTGTTTCTGAATTTATTATAGGTTTTCCTGTTGAATCTGTCAAAATTCTAGTTTTTTCAATAGGTTTAGCATTAACTTTTCTGTCAATTTCTTTTGTTGCTATTAAGTGTGTGTGTGGTGCAGCTGTACAATGTTCTGTACAGAATGTCCTTTTATTTGTCCAAGAATTTGTTTCAGCTATATTTAATAATCTTCTAACTATATTTCCTGTTGAAGCAGAAACTGCAAATTCTGAAGAATAGTTTGCATCTGTAATTGTTGTTTTTGGTAATCCTGTAACAAAAGCATTATCACCATCATAAATTGAACTATTTTCAACTCTATCAAACTTATTATCTAATGAAATTCTATCTTCTTCATTTTCTTTACCTTTTGAAGAAACTGTATCAGAAAGATTTCCCTTATATGCAACTGTTGTATATTTATATCCATTATATTCAAATTCTATATGTGAATTATTAATTCTATCATATTTTTCTTTATCTTTTATTGAATATGGATGGTTATATAATTCCAAGGTTGTTTGTAATTTATATGAACCATCATCTCCTGTTTCTGTAGAAGCAATTTCATTTCCATCAGCATCTTTCCAATGTACTTTTATTCCTTGTAATCTTTGTTCTCCTTCATCGTATTTGCTATTTACTTCATTTTTCTTATTGTTTGCCATATCTTCCCAAACATATCCACTAATATTAACATATCCTGTTACTGTTGTTGGTTGAGATGGTGGATTATCTGGTGTTGGTGGATTTGGTGTATCTGGTGTGTCCGGTGCATCAACTGCAATCAACTCTTGAACATTGCTAGCTAATGCATCTCCAACTGGTGCTAACAAATAAATTGTAGCTTCATAATCTTTTTCTGCAGCAGCTGCTTGAGCTTCTTGCACATATATTGAACCATTAACTTGGTCATTTGCCGAATCTCCGCTAAATCCATAACTACCACCAACTGATGCAACCCATGAATTCCAATATGTATATAATGCTTTTTGTGCTTCATTATAATTGTTGTATTTTCCATAACCTCTAGTTAGAGGTCCTCCTAATATTGCAGCCATTGTAGCATTCGCATCATTATCTATTGAAATAGTTTGTCCACTTGCTGTAGTACCTTCTGCATGTTTACCTGTAATTTTTACATATGCTCTTACTTTAAAATCGAATTTATAATTCATTCCGTTTATTCCACCAAAGCTTTTACCATATGCAACACAGTATAAATCATTTGCAGCAGACATATCATTTTCAGAAATTTTTAAATTATCTCCTATACTTAAAGTTCTTGCATTTACTTGTGTTGGTATAAATACTACAAGAGCTATTATCATAAGTATCATTGTTAACATGTATTTCTTTATATTACTCATTAGGATTACCTCCTTCCCTTTTTATAATTAATAATATTTGTATTTTTAATTTTTATTATCTTATTTTTTATCATTAATCTTATTGCTAAAATAATTAATGCTGTATTTATCATTACTAATATTATATATGTTGCTATTGTTCCACCTGTTGATACTGCTATAATAACATCTGCTGCTCCCATATCATTTTCAGAAGCTACATTGTTATTTGGAGTTGAGTTTACGTCTGCAATACCATATTCATTATATGCATCATAAATTTCAGCTCTGTTGTTTACAACACCTGTATTTTCATTTGTCATAGTTTTTGTTAAAACTAATTTTACTTCTTTGCTTTCTCCTGGATTAATAGCTTCATTTGCTAATTTTTTAGTATATAAGTTTCCACCAGATATATACCAATCTGGGTTTAACTCAGAACTAAATGTTAATCCATTTGATAAATAATCAACTATATTCTTAGCAAATCCTACAACTTCGCCATTATTTTTAACTCTAATTGTATATTCAAGAACAACTACGGCTCCATTCATTTCTTTTGATTTTATTTCTGGCTTAGCTAATGTTGCATCATTATACTCATAAGTTTTTGTTCCACTATTACTTTGAATTGATATTTTTGAAATATATTTGTCTAATTGTAAATCAAATATTAATTTTTCTTTTAATCCTATATTAATATTTGCAATACTATCTTCCAAATTTATTGTATCTGTTACTGCATATAATTTATCTTGTCCATTTATAGATATTGTTTTTGATACAACTTTAGAGTTTCTACTATCATCAATACCATCTTTCTTGTAATATGTTGGTTCATATTCATTTGTATCATATCCAAATAATATAATATACTTACCATTTGGTATTTTTGTAAATGTATATTCTCCTTTATCATTAGTTTTGGTTTCAACAACCATTCCATTACTATCTTTTAAATAGTCATTTGTATCTACATTATAAATTCTTACTGTAATTCCTTCTAATGAACTTTCATCAATATCTTTGGCTCCATTCATATTTTTGTCTAACCATGCCTTACCATTGATTACATTCTTAATATTTTCAGCAGTTACTTTTAATATATGTGTTACTTCTTCAGATGTTGCTTTAGTCATTTGATATACTTTTGCTTCTGCTTTATTTGTTATTGTTTTTGCATCAATATCTTCTGTTATATTTTTTACTTTTGTAATAATTGTCATTGTAGCTTTATTTCCAGCATCTACATCTACTTTATATGAAAGTTTATTTGAAATTTTTGAAATATATGTATCTGTTTTTGCAATTTCTGATGTTTGCATTACAATTTCATTATTTACATATACTGTTTGTATCTCTAAGTTCTCTGGTATATTATCTACAACTTCAATATTTTCTTTAATGTTTCCTGTATTTTCTACAACTATATTATATTCTACAGTATCTCCCTCTCTTATATAAGCTTTATTTTGAGGGCTTGTTAGAGATATTTTTGCATCAATTTTTTGTAACGTATCTACACATTTATTTGATCTATAGCTATTTCCATTAGAATCTGTTACAACAGCCATAGCCGTAACTTCTTCTGTATTTTCAATTGTATTTCCTTCTATTTTTAATATTGCACTTTCTTTTGATGCTATTTTACTTATGCTAATTTTTTCTGGGATTGAATCTCCAGTTAAGTACAAATCGTTTTCATCTGATATATGTGTAATTTTAAAGTTTGTACTTATTAATTGCATTTGTAAGTTTGATACTTCTTTATCTGTTATATTTTCTACTACAACTAAGTATTCCATTGTACCACCAGAAACTGTAGCATTATTCTCTTCTACTAATTTCTTTATTGTTACTCTCAAATTTGAAGCAACTATTTTGTTTGTTAATTCTTCACTTTGAACACTTGTACCATCTACTGTTGCAATTGTTTTATTTGTTATTGTTTTATCAGAAGTTATATCTGATTTTGCTCTAACCTCATATGTTTGAGTATACGTATCACCTGCTGCAAGTACATCAATTGTTGTTGATACTTCTTTTATATCTGTTCTTTCATTATAATATGTTTTTCCTGAATGTTGATAATTTTCTACTGGTTCTACAAAAACAGTTCCTTCTGGTACAATTGATTTTAATTGAATATTTTTAATTTCTTGTGCACCATTATTTTTTACTGTCATTGTATATTTAATAACTTCTCCTGCTTTTATTGAATCTCCATTGTTTAATTTATCATTTCCAACTTGAGCTGATATTCCTGTTTCAATTTTTATTTCAGTTGGTGTTGCAAATCCAATTTTTACAGAATCGATTTCAGCATTTAATTCACTATCTGTATCATAAACTACTTTATATTCTGCATATCCTTTTGCATCTTTTACCAATGTATCTGGTAATTTTATACTATATGATGCTGTATAATTACTTTGTGCATTTAATGTATCTACAATAATTAAGAATGATTTTGCATTAGCTAATTCCGTAGCTGTCCATCCATTTGAAGCTTTATCTAAATTAGCTGTTACTTTTGCATTTTCACTATAATAAACTTTGCTATTTGTTGTTATGCCTTGCAATGTTGTTTTTAATTCTGCTGTTGGTAATTTTCCTAATATTTTAACATTTTTAGCATTTACACCTGTATTATTTATTAAAGAAATATCAAATTTTATTTCTTTTCCAGCATCTTCATTTTTTATTTGTACTAATTGTGAATCTTCACTAATTCCTTTAATTCCTGTAATATTATATGTTGTAGAATCATGTCTTACCACTAATCCACCTGGTGAAGATATTTCAACTTCTTTTTCTACAGTTCCTACATCTATTGTACCACCATAATATTCTGTTGCGTTTTCATTTGTATATGTCATAACAAATTTATCTTTTTTGCTTGGTGCTAATTCTGATAATTTAATATCTAAATTTAATTGTAAATATGCTTGAGTTGCAGCTGTTTCTGGATAACTTACTTGTTCTCCATTTAATTTAATTGTAATAATTTTATTTGTTTTGTCATAACTTGTATTTACATCAAATTCTTCTGCATATAATGTACTTGTCTTTCCATTTATCTTAACATCTTCTACAGATGATGGTAATTGAATTCTGATAACTGGATTTTTAAATAAATCATATTTTACATCTGATGTAATTAATTTTACACCAATAATTACATTTGTATTTGTAGTCATTGTTGATAATGCATCTTTATTTACAGTAAACTCTGCTCTTGAAACTGTTCCATTAATTTTTAGAGTAGATTCACTTGAGTTTTCAACGATTGTTTGAGCTGTTGTATTTGTAGCTTTTACTGTATTTTTTGTTTTTAACTCTTTAATTGCTTCTAATTGTGCACTTGTAAATGAGGTTTCCATTATTGCTTTTGTATGTTTAAACTCTATTACTCCTGCTTTTTGTGGTTTGCTTGTTGTTATTGTTAAACCACTTCTTATAACATTATATTCAACAACTATATTTCCATCTTTATCTGTTTCTGAATCTTTATTAATTACTTTTGAAATTTCACCATTTTTTAATGTAATACTTCCATCTTGTCCAAAAATTTCTAACATTTTTGCTTTATTAATTTCTGTTTTTACATATTTTGTGTTAACAGCTATTTCTCCACTTGTAGTTACTAATGTATCTGGACCTTCTGTTATTTCTATTTTTTCTGGGATTTTTGAATTTGTTATTCTTAATCCTGTTACAGAATTATATTCAGTTTCATTATTAGAATTTAATTGACCTTTAAATAATTCTGCTGATGTCATGTTTGATGAAGTAGTTATCAATCCATTTGGTTCTTGATTTTCAATCCCTTTCATATATTTTGCAGTATATTTTGTTCCAGAATTATGTATTGTAATTTCTGAATTTGTTGTAATTTCTACTTTATTAGCATCTACATCTGATGCATATATAAATGTTACTACTAATTCATCATATGAATTTTTAGTCCATTTTATTGTGCTATCTGTATTTTTTAATGTAATTGTTACATTACCATCTTTGTTTTCCCAATCTTTATCTGTAAATTCTGCTCCACCATTTGTTGCCATTGTTCCTAAAGATAATACTTCAATTGATTCTGGTAATTTTTCACTCAATTTTGGTGCAACAACATTTATTGTTGTTTGTTTTATTGGATATTGGTTATCTGTTAGTCTTGATTTTATTGCTAATTGAACAACTCTTTTATCTTTCCCATCAATTGAAAATATCTTATTTGTAATAATTTCTGTTTTTAATTCTGCTGAAGCACTAGAATCTGCTTGTAAATTTAAATTAACAGCTTTTACTGAATCTATACTTAATCCTTTATAAGATGTTTCCATATATTTACCTGTTAATTTTAAATCAGATGCTTTCATTAGCATATCTGCATCCATAGAATCTGCAATAACTGGTTCTACATCTAATTCTATTACTGCTGAATCTCCAGCATTAATTTGTCTTAATTTTACCTTATTTCCTTGTATGCTTTCTACCCAATTAGATATAATATTATTTTTCAAATTAAAATTGCTATTTTGTAATTCTAATTCTCCATTAAAATATCCATCATTTTTTACTACAATTTCAGCATACAATTTTAAATTTTCTGCTTTAATACTTGTTGACAATTTTTCTGTTTTGTTACCATTAGAATCTTTAAAATATGCAGAAAATTCAATGTTCTTATTATTAGTTGCATTATTATTTTCTACTGCATAACTAACTAAATTTGATCCTAGCACAAAAAAGTCTGTTGAAATTATCATTAGTATCATTAAAATTACTAATATCTTTTTTAGCGCTCTTTTCTCCATTTTTTTCTCCTCCATCTTTTATATTTTATTCTCCTGTTCCAACATGCACTATTCTTTGCATTGCATTATAAGTATCTTTAGATAATAATGTTGTTGAAATTACTTGACCATTTAATTTTGTTACTTTATATGCTTCTACTTTTCTTCCTGTACTTCCTGCTTGAACTACTTTTTGTTGACCAACTGGCAAACTTGGATCTTGCACATATTGTGTTGTAGGATTGATTGTTGCAATCTTTTTTGTCTCAATTGAAATATCATATTCTACTTCTTCTTTTACACCCCAAACCTGAATTGTAGCAATTCCACCTTCAACAGTGGCTGTAAGTCGTATTGGGTATTTTCGTGTATTTACAAACTTAAAGTCTTGTGACCCCCATACAACTGTTGCATCTTTTCCTGCTGGTAAATATGATGTAACAAATTGATGATTTCTTCTTGTTGTTACTTTTAAGTTTGCAAAAACTACTGCATCATATAATGTAGATGATATTTGGCAAATTCCTCCGCCTAAACCATCAACTACTTTTCCATTTGAAAATGTTGCTGCTGACTTATATCCCGCAGCTATTGTTCTTTCTCCAACAACCTTATTATATGAAAACTCTTCATTTGGAAGTAATACTGTTCCATTTATCTTATTTGAAGCTAATATTAAATTTGTTGTTCTATTTTTATTACTTGCTTGATAATTTGTTTTACATTCTCCTAGTAAATCTGGAAAAACTTCTGTTCCTATATCTTTTGTTGTTTTCGTTGGTTGTGTAATAATCAAGTCTATTTGATATTCTTCTTTTGGTTCTTGTATCATAGATTTTGCAGCATTTACGTCAAAATCTATTCCTTTTTCTTCTGGATATATTGTAAATGGATCATTTGTATAATATGCATCTTTTACCTGTTTGTATACTTCATCATGAATTTTATCAATGTCTATTTCTTCTGGTTTAGCATCTAGCACAGGTATATTTATTTTCTGTTCATCTTCTGTATTTGTGTCAATTACTCCATATATGTCTTTAATTAACTGTTTTTCATCAACCTTTTTTCCTTCTTTTCCTGAAGTTATTATTAATTTGTCATCTTCTATATAATAGCTTGACTGAACAATTGCACCTTCTATACTATTGTCAATATTTTGAGATATTTGGTCTAACATATCTTGGTCTATTGATGCTTCTAACTTCACATCTGCCCCATTTATCATTGTATTTATAATTGTAAAATTATCTGCAAATAAATTTCCACTTCTTCCTATATCGTAAGCATCTTGAATTGCATTATCTATTTGATATTCAACTTCCAATGCCTCATATGTAATTGATGTCTCAAATTCACCATACTCTAAATATATTTGTTTATCAGCCTTGCTTGTATGTACTTTTTCTAATTTATCTTTTGCCTCTTCTATTGTGAGGTTTGATACATCTATAGGACCAATTGCTACTCCTTTTACAATTTTTGTACTATTAGAATTTATAATCGCAAAAATTGTAGAAGATACACCAAGAAGTACAATTACAATTGATACTATAAAAATAATAATACCAACTTTACTCTTTTTATCTGTTTGTTGAATATTTTCTTCTTCACCTTTTCCAGTATCTGTATCTTCTTTAATTTCTATATCTTCCTCTATAGTTGAATTTTTTTCTTTATTTTCTTCTTTAACCTCTTCTTTATCTAACAGCGCTACACCACTATTTTTTGGTTCATTTGGATTATTTTTTTCTTCTACCATATTTTTTCTCCTTTTATCTCTTATTATATAATACCACAATTTCATAAATTTGACAATTTTTTTTAAGAAATTTCTTAATAATATATATGTTTTTTGCTTTTTTTTATTACTTTTCAAATTTTTTTTACTTTTTTATTATTTTTTTTGACTTTTTTCGAAAAAATACTTGAATATTGTAAAATTTAATAATATAATAGGTTCAACAAAAGATGAAGGAGATTTTTAGAATGGAATTAGTAAAAAACATATTTTTCAACACTGACAAATTAGTTGAAAATAGCAAAGTAAAAATTTCATATACAGGAAAATTTTTTCAAGATGCTTCTGAAGAAGTATTTTTTCATTACGGATTTGGAGCTAATTGGGATAATGTAAAAGATGTAAAAATGGAAAAAACAGAACTTGGCTTTCAAACAGAAGTTGAGCTTATTTCAAGTGAGACATTTAATTTCTGTTTCTTTAATGAAAAAAATGAATGGGATAATAATGGCGGAGCTAATTATATTTTCCAAATTGAAAAAAAGCCAGTTGAATTAGTTGTTTTAGATGATGAGCCTGTTTCTTTAGGTTCTGCAAGAAAATTAAGAAAATCATATCTTTGGAGTAAAAAAGTGCGTTTAGCAATTTATAAAGTTATTACTTATTTACCAAAATTAATATCTGGTAATTATAGAAAAAAAGCTTCAAATGAAGAATAAAATTAAAGCAGATTTTTAAGATCTGCTTTTTTATTTATGTAATAACCCATCCACCATTAATCGAAATCACTTGTCCCGTAGTATATTCATCATTTATAAGCCACATTATGCATCTCGCAATATCTATTTTCTTTCCAATTTTCTCTAATGGAATTTCTTCTTTTATATTTTTAATATCTTCATCAGTTAAATTTTTATTCATTTCTGTATCAATTATTCCTGGTGCAATAGAATTCACCCTTATATTTGATGGTCCCAATTCTTTTGCCAAAGATTTAGTCATTCCATCAATTCCAGCTTTCGCAATTGAGTATATAGTTTCACAAGATGAGCCAACTATTCCCCAAACAGAAGAAATATTTATAATACATCCATTTTTTTCGTGTATCATATATGGAATTACTTCTTGGCTAACACAAAATGCTGAATATAAATTTGTATTTATCATTCTATTCCAATCTTCATCTGTAACATTTGTAAACAATTTATTTTCTGATATTCCTGCATTATTTATTAATACATCTATTTTTCCATATTTTTTTATTATTTCTTGTACCATATTTTGTACTTCATTTCTTTTAGATACATCTGCCTTAAAAATTTCTATATTAGTATTTTGTTTTTCCAATTCTTTAGCCTGTTCTTCTGATTTATTATAATTTGCAATTATTTTATGTCCTTCTTTTGATAATGTTATTGCAATTTCTCTGCCAATCCCCCTTGATGCACCAGTTATTAATATTACCATATTTTTTTCCTCCTATTTTATATATACATTATAACACATTTTTTATATAAGCACAAAAAAAGCCAGTAATTAAGCTTATTCGCAAAACTACTGACAATTTGGAGCCACTTCCCAGATTCGAACTGGGGACCCCCGCATTACAAGTGCGGTGCTCTGGCCAGCTGAGCTAAAGTGGCATCGTGGTGACCCCGACGGGAATCGAACCCATGACTCCGCCGTGAAAGGGCGGTGTCTTAACCGCTTGACCACGGGGCCATAATGACAGAATTCTAATTATATTTCAAATTAGAATTCTTATTTTGGTGAGCTATCCGCGACTCGAACGCGGGACAACTTGATTAAAAGTCAAGTGCTCTACCACCTGAGCTAATAGCCCGTATGCATGTATTGCACAACGCTTACTTATAATACATCATTTTTTTGCAATTGTCAATACATTTTTTAAAAAAATTTCAAATTTTTTAAATTTTTTATGCATTTAGTTTTTCTATTACTTCTTCTACATCTATTCCATGCACTTCACAAGCTTCTTCTAATGTTTCCATTTGTGATGCAGGACAACCTATACAATGCATTCCGCAGTCAATTAAAATTTCTGCTTTTTCTGGTGCAACTTGTAAAATTTCACCAATTTTTGTATCTTTATTAAATTTCATTTTTTCCCTCCTAAATTTTATTGTCATAAATATTTTATCATAAATTTTCAAAAAAGTATAGACAAAATTAAAAATTTGTTATATTATGTTTATCGAATAAGTCAAACAAGGCGGTGATACTTTTTATTATGACATTAAATTCATTAATAAATATCTTTTTTATCTTATATATTATTAGTGTTTTAATTACTTTATATTCAATTTATACATTTTTTGATATAAAATTATTTCATAATTTACAAGGTTCAAAATTAAAAATCAAACAAAATCAAAATTCATAGGAGGTTTAAAGATGAGGCGTTTTATTTTCACTCTCACCTGTTTAATACTGTTACTTTTTTGCTCTTACCAACTTTTTTTACCTTTGTATAATGCAAAAGAAATAGTTGTTACATTAGGATTTCATCCTTTTGACATTTGCTACAATAATTCTTCTCTTTGGAATTTTTTAAAAATTAGCTTTATATTTTTTTACACATTTTCAAGTTTTATTATAATAAATTCATTAATTATAAGATTTAAAATTTTTGAAAATACTTCTAAAACCAATCCAGCTCACACTATTTCAGCAATTCAATCAGATTCCAATTTAAAATTATTAATAGGTAAGAATTTAGAAAACAATCAATCTATTTATATTCCAGAAGCAGGATTATATCAGAATTTTTTAATAACTGGTACAATAGGTACAGGAAAAACAAGTTCAGCTATGTACCCATTTACCGAACAACTAATAAAATTCAATTCTCAAAATCCAGATAAAAAAATAGGTATTTTAATATTAGATGTAAAAGGTAATTATTTCAAGCACGTAAAAAATTTAGCTTATAAATATCATTTAGAAAAAGATTTAATTGAAATTGGATTAAATTCTCATATAAGATACAATCCACTCCACAAGCCAAATCTGAATCCTATTGTATTAGCTAATAGATTAAAAACTATTTTATTACTTTTTTCTGAAAATAACACTGAATCATTTTGGCTTGATAAAGCTGAACAGATTCTTGCAGAATGTATAAAACTTTGTAGATTATATAATAACGGATATGTCACTTTTATTGAACTTCATAAATTAATTACAGAACCTAACTACTATAAATCCAAAATAGATATTTTAAAAAATTTATTTTGTCAATCAAAATTTTCATATAAAGAAATTTACGAATTAAACTCTGCCTTAGACTTTTTTCAAAAAGAATTTAATTCACTAGATTCGCGTACTTTAGCAATCTTAAAATCTGAAATTTCTCGTATTACAAATATTTTTGTTTCTGATTATAATGTTTCAAAAGTATTTTGCCCAGCCAAAAAAGATTTGAATTTTAAAGGTTTTAATTCTATGTTACAAAAAGGAAACATTGTTGTTTTAAATATGAATATTGCAGAATATAAAAATCTCTCCAAAATTATTGCAACTTATTTAAAATTAGATTTTCAATCAGAAATAATGTATCGCTTATCAAATTCCAAATCTGCTCCATCAGCCTTCATATGTGATGAATATGCAGAATATGTTACAAAAACAGATGCAGATTTTTTCGCTCTTAGTCGTGAGGCAAAATGTATTAATATTGTTTCAACTCAAAGTTACTCATCTTTAAAAAATACTTTAAAAGATGAGACTGCCGTAAGAGTTATCTGTCAAAATTTAATTAATAAAATTTGGTTCAGAACTGACGATATTTTTACAATAGAAGAAGCTCAAAAACAGCTAGGAAAAGAAAATAAACAATACTTATCTAAAAGTATTTCTGAAAATGCTAAAGAAACCAAATTTAGTTATATTACAAATTCTTTAAATTCTCAAAACTCAAGTATTACAGAGAGCATTAATACTTACACCCAAAAAGATTTTATTTATGATACTAATTTTTTTACGCAAAGCTTGGAAACATTTTCTGCTCTCACTTTTTTGTCTGATGGTTCTCAAATTTTTAAACCCACAAAATTGAAAATGTTTCCATATTTTAAGAAAGGATGATTTTATGAAAAAAATAACATTTACAATTATTTTAACTATATATCTTATAATTATTTTATCTACAACTGTTTTCGGTGCCACGCCCAAATTAGTAAATAAACTTAATAGTGCTTTTGAAAACATTGAAAGTTGGATTATAAAAATTTCTACTCCTGCTGCAGCTGTTGCTGTTTGCTCTGGAGCTTTAATGAGAAAATTTAGTTTCGGTGATGAAGAAAAAATACGAACAGGAAAAAAACTAATTACTGGTTCCCTTTTCTCTTATGCTTTTATTTTAGCAATTGATCTTATTTTATCTGCAATCCAGTCTTTAGTTGGTTAGGTGGTTAAATGGACAATAATTCAAACATTACAACTATTATAATGGAATCTATTAATACAATTTTAGGAAATCTTTTTTCCTCAATTGATACAAATGTCTATGATGTCCTTGATGATATTACATTTATAAGTTCAGATATTATACATGATTCTTTTTTTGAAAAAATTTTAGGAACTTCTGCATCTAATGGAATTCTATTAATTTCTAATGCTTTACTTTTTGGCTTTTTAATTTTTTATGCAATAAAATATCTCTTCTCTCATTTTACCTATTCTCCTATTGAAAAGCCTCATCAATTTATTATTAAATCAATTATTTTCGGTATTTGTATTAATTGTTCCTATTTTTTAATCGGCCAATCCTTAGATATTGTATCTAATATTACTCTTGCAATTAGAGGAATTGGTGAAGATTTATTTCACAAAAATATTTGCTTTGCCCAATTAATAGTCGAAATAAATAATTCAAAATTATTAGACATCTCTTCTGATATTTTCTCTTTAGATGGAATATTAAAAGCCTCACTTTCGGTCTCTTTATTAAATTTAGTTTTTACATATTCTTTTAGATATGTAATGCTTAAAATTTTTATATTACTTACTCCTTTTGCTATTTTGTCATTGATTTTAGAAAATACTTCATGGTTCTTTAAAAGTTGGATCCGTAACCTTTTTTCATTATTATTTATACAAATTATAGTTTCTCTTGTCCTTTTAATTTTATTTTCTATGAATTATTCTTCTAATAATTTAATGATAAAATTTATATACATTGGTGCAATTTACGCTTTAATAAAAGCTAATTCTTTTGCACGTGATTTTCTCGGAGGAGTTTCCACAACTTTCTCTCAAAATGTGGAAAACTTTCTAAAAAAATAAAGTTGGAGGTGCTTATGAAATTTATTTTTCCACAGAATTATAATTTTAAGAATAAATTACTAGGAATTATTGATTATTCCACTGCATTTTTTAATTTAATTATTTATGGAATATCATTTTTAATTTTACACTTATTCTTAAAAAACTGGAGTATTAAAATATTTTTATTAATTTCTTTCTGTTTCCCATTTACCCTTTTTAGCATTATAGGTTTTAATGGTGAACCAGTAATATATGTATTAAAATACATTATAAAATTCTTAATAAAGCCAAAAATATATTTGTTTAAAAAATATTAATTTTTTCTTTTTTTACACTTGATTTTATTTTCTAACATGATATAATTCTACATAGTTTATAAAAAAATTATTCTTTTTGGGAGGAGGACGTAAAATGAAGTTAGAACAACCAGAATTGCCATTATTATTCTCTGAAACAGTTGTACCAGACATCTTTTTTGCAGAATATTTGTCGCAAATGCCAGCAACATGTGTAAAAGTCTATCTTTATATGATATTTTTATCAAAATATAACAAAGATATAAAATTAAATGATATGTCAAGAAAATTAGCATTACCATTAAAAGAAATTAATGACGCTATTGCATACTTAGAATCTGAATCTTTAATTACAAAAAAAGAAACTGGTTATATTGTAACAAATTTACAAGAAATAACACTTCATAAATTATATAAACCAAATCTAACAGCTTCTCCTGAAAAAGTTGCAGATATAGCAAAAAACAAAGCTCGAGCAAAAGTTATTGACCATATCAATAATGCTTATTTCCAAGGAATTATGGGACCTTCATGGTATAATGATATTGATTTATGGTTCACTAAATATAATTTTGATGACCAAGTTATGATAGCTCTTTTTGATTATTGTTTTAAGCGTTCCGCTTTACACAAAAAATATGTTCAAACAGTAGCTGAAGCTTGGGGAAGCAATAGAATTCAGTCTTGGAATGATTTGGATTTATATTATCAAAAACAAGAAAAATTAGTTAAAATAAAGAAAACAATTGCAAAAAAACTTGGAAAAAATACTCTTACACAATATGAAGAAGCTTATATTGAAAAATGGGTTATTGATTTCGGTTATGATCTTAATATTATTGAGATCGCTTTAAAAAGAACCGTATTCAAATCAAATCCAACTTTTGAATATTTTAATAATATTATTACTGATTGGCATGATAGAAATTTAAAAACACCAAATGAAATTATTGCATTTATAGAGCAACGAAACAAACAAAAGAAAGATACAAAACAATTAGAAAAGCAAGTTGCTAAAGCATCTTTTGATCAAAGGCAATATGATAATTTAGCCTTTTTATATGCTAATTCTGGAATGAATACAGAAGAACCTAAAATTTCAGCAGATTCATATTCAGGCTTTTCTAATATAGAAGGAGATATAAATGTCTAACGAAATCTTATCAGAACTTTTATCAGAATATGATAAAAAAAAATTAAAAGCTGAACTTGATTTAGATGCTAGAAAAGCAGAACTTTACAAAAAACTTCCTAGACTTCAAGAAATTGAAGATGAATTAAATAATTTTGCAATAAATACAGCAAAAAATATTTTAATGGGTTCTACAACTTCTTTAAATACTTTAAATAAAAAAGCTGATGAATTGAAAAAAGAAAAAGAAAATATATTAAAAGAAAATAATATTTCAGATGATTATTTAGAACCTAATTATGAATGCAAGCTTTGTAAAGATACTGGATATATCCAAACAGAAAATTCAGCTTCTACTTTATGTCCTTGTTTAAAACAAAAATTATTAGATATATCTTATAATAAATCTAATATTTCAAATTTAAGCAAAGAAAATTTTGAAACATTTAATCCTAATATTTTTTCAGATAAAATCGAACCTGAAAAATATAGATTAAATATTTCACCACGACAAAATATTATTACAATAAAAACAAAATGTATTGAATTTGTTAAAAATTTTGACAATCCAGAAACACATAATTTATTATTTACTGGCAATACAGGGCTCGGAAAAACTTTTATGAGCAATTGTGTTGCAAATGAATTAATTAAAAATGGAAAAAACGTACTTTATCAGACAGCTCCTGTTTTACTCGAAACTGTTATTGATAAAAAAATGAATAAATATAAAACATCTAATCAAGATGATTTTTATAAAAATGTTTTAGAATCTGATTTATTAATTATTGATGATCTTGGAACAGAATGTTTAAATAGTATGAAATTAAGTGAATTATTTACAATTTTAAATACGCGTTTACTTAATTTAAATAATAAAGTAACTAAAACAATTATTTCTACTAATTTAGGTATAAATAATATTTTTAGAAATTATGAAGAACGTATTGGGTCTCGTATTGCTGGATTTTATGATATTTATTATTTTTTCGGTGATGACTTAAGACTTAGTACAAAACATTAAATTAGCCAAAAAGCATAAAAATAAAATATTATTTTATCTTGCTTTTTATATAAAATTTTCTACAAAAAAGATTGTCAGATAAAGACAATCTTTTTTATATTTTTATATATAAAGAAAATTTTTCATGTTTTCTTATTTTTCATCTTCTTCAACCTCTGCTATTTCTGGAGTCAATGTTTCCATACTAACCACTTTTCCTCCATCTGTTGTTCTCATTAAAGTAACACCTTGCGTTGAACGTCCTAAAACACTTATATCTTTAACTTTAAGTCTTATTATTGTACCTTTATCTGTTATAAGCATTACATCTTCATCATCTGTTGCAATTCTTGCACCAACTAGTTTTCCTGTTTTTTGAGTTACTTTATATGTTATTACTCCTTTACCTCCACGAATTTGTACTCTATATTCATCAAGTTCTGTTCTCTTACCAAATCCATTTTCAGTAATTGCAAGCAATGTTGCTTTTCCTCCTGATATTATTGATTCCATTCCAATTACTTCATCATCCTCATCAATTCTAATTCCTATAACACCTTGAGAAACTCTACCAATTGGACGTACGTCTTTTTCATCAAAAGTAATACACATACCATTTCTTGTAACAAGTACAACATTGTCTTCCCCATCTGTTAGTCTTACAGCAATAAGTTCATCATCTTCTTTTAATGTTATTCCTTGTAAACCTGTTTTACGAGCAGAATTATATTCAGCAAGTGCAGTTTTCTTTATTAAACCATTCTTTGTTGCCATTAATAAATATTTACCTTCTGCAAAATTTTGAATTGGTATAACTGCAGAAACTTTTTCTCCTGCGTCTAAACTTAATAAGTTTACAATTGCTGTTCCCCTAGCAGTTCTACCAGCTTCTGGAACTTCGTATCCTCTTAATTTGTATAATTTACCTTTATTTGTAAAGAATAATATTGTATCATGAGTTGAAGCTGTAAATATTTGTTTTACAAAATCTTCTTCTCTTGTTGCAATTCCTGTTATTCCTTTTCCTCCACGTTTTTGGCTTCTATATGTGTCAATTGGCATCCTCTTAATATATCCAAAATGTGTTAAGGCAATAACTGTTTGTTCCTCTTTTATTAAGTCATCTATATCTATTTCACCTTCAGCAGCAACAATTTTTGTTTTTCTATCATCTCCAAATTTATCTCTTATTTCAATAAGTTCTTCTTTTATAATATCAAATACTAATTTTTCACTATTTAAAATAGCTCTTAAATGTTCGATTAATTCCATTAATTGTTTATATTCTTCTTCAATTTTTTCACGTTGCAAACCAGATAATGTTTTTAATCTCATATCCAATATTGCTTGTGCTTGAATATCTGTTAAACCAAATCTTTCAATTAATCTTTCCTTAGCATCATCATAAGAGCTACGGATTATTGCTATTACTTCATCAATATTATCAATTGCAATTCTTAGTCCTTCTAATATATG